>QFCS01000307.1_pt1 | contig 81461 bp, 75 predicted proteins | sample 3576561 | NCBI WGS metagenome assembly QFCS01 | reverse complement strand
GGACGTGACTTCCCCGGCCGACCGGCCACGTTAGCCCGTCGGAGGAGGCGCCGGTTCCTCCCCGCAGACCACCGTCATGACCGGCGTTCCCGGCAGGAGGAACTGCCGGGGATCATACGCGCGGCCGACAGGGTGGGGATAAAACGGTCGGGATTTTCTGCCGGAGACGTAAGATACTGGAACGGCAGGAGATTATTTTCGAAGCGAAGATTCTTTCGCATTTTCTATTCACGGTTCCGGTGGATCGCGGCGAGCGCCCAGCACAACCATCATCCGGAGCGAATTGGAGGATATCCGGGACCTGTCTCGCAGCCTCCATGTTAGCACCGAAACCACGTCGGTTCCGGAATGGGTTCCGACTCTCCCTCCGGTCGGCCGGAACGACGTGAGAACGGATGACGTGCTTTGGACGGAGCGCCCGGTCCCCTTGCGCCGCCCAAGCCGGCCGTGCAGTGTTGGCTCATGAACCGGCAGGACATCGATCGCATCGCCGCCTGGGTGGCGGAAAAGGGTCTCGAGGGGGAGACCGAGCTGGCGCTGCTGCACGGCTTCTGCGAGCGCTGCCAGGACGCCGGCCTGGCGCTTGGCCGCGCCATCGTCATCATCGACACGCTGCATCCGATCTACGAGGGCCGGGGCTTCCGCTGGCGCGAGGACGAAAGCGACGACGCCGTTCTGCTCGAATTCAAGCGCGAAGAGACCGGTGCGTCGACCGACGGGTGGCAGAACAGCCCGTTCTACCATCTGATACAGAAAGGCGGCGGCGAGCTGCGCTGCAAGCTGCATGCCGGCGAGTACGCCGGCTTCTCGGCGATCGAGGAACTCGCGACCGACGGGCAGACGGATTATTTCGCCAAGGTGAACGTGTTCGCGCCCGACGCCATCCTCGGCGAGATGGACAATCTGGCCAGCCGCTGGACGACGGCCAAACCGGGCGGCTTCAGCGACGACGAGATCGCGGCGCTGCGGCAGCTCGTGCCTATCCTCGGACTGGCGATCAAGTCGGCGTCGCTGGCGCGCGTGCCGGTGGCGGTGGTCGACACCTATCTCGGCCGCGACGCCGGACGGAAAGTGCTGGCCGGCCGCATGAGCCGCGGCGTCGCCGAGACGATGAACGCGGTGCTGTGGTTTTCCGACATGCGCGGCTACACCTCGCTGTCCGAAACGATCACCTCCGACCAACTCATCCCGCTGCTCAACGACTACGCCGAGGCGGTGATCGACTCCATCCATAGCGCCGGCGGCGACGTGCTGAAGCTGATGGGCGACGGGACGCTGGCGATCTTCACCGGCGAGCAGCCGACCAACGCCTGCCTGGCGGCGATGCGCGCCGAAGCCGACCTGCGCAGCCGGCTGATCGCGCTCAACCGGCGGCGCGGCGAAGCCAGCGACCCGGTCAGCACGATCTATCTCGGCCTGCATGTCGGCGACGTCTTCTACGGCAACATCGGCAGCGAGGATCGCCTCGACTTCACCGTCGTCGGCCAGGCGGTCAACGAGACCAGCCGCATCGCCTCGATGTGCCGCTCGGTCGACCGCCACGTGCTGTTCTCGCCGTCGTTCCGCGCGCTCCTGCCGGTGGCGGAGCAGGCCAAGCTGGTCTCGGTCGGCCGTTATGCCCTGCGCGGCGTCGGCCGGGCCCAGGATCTCTATACGCTCGATCCGGAACTGGTGGCCCGGCAGGAGGCGTAGCCGCACTGGTCCAACGCACAGGTCCGCGCTTCGGCTGGCGCCGGACACCACGGGCAGCGTAAAGCTCGCGGCGAAACCAAGCGGGCGGCCCTTGACCAGTTCCATTCCCAGCAGCGCCAATGCACGGCTCGGCATCGCCATCATGCTGGCGGGCGTGCTGTTGTTCGCGCTGAACGACACGCTCGGCAAATGGCTGGTCTCGACCTATTCGGTCGGCCAGCTGCTGCTCATCCGCAGCGCCGCGGCGCTGATCGTGCTCACGCCATTCCTGTGGCGCGCCGGTTGGCGGCCGCTGGTCCGGGTCGAGCGGCCGGGCATGCAGCTTACCCGCGTGCTGCTGTCGTCGGCCGAGGTCTACGCCTTCTATTTCGCGGTCATCTACCTGCCGCTCGCCGACGCCATGACCTACTGGCTGGCCGCGCCGATCTACGTCGCGGCGCTGTCGCCGCTGCTGCTCGGGGAGCGGGTGGGCTGGCGGCGCTGGACGGCGATCTGCGTCGGCTTCTGCGGCGTGCTGATCGCACTCGAACCGTCGGCCGCGACGCTGACGGCGCCGGCGCTGATCTCCATCGTCGGCAGCCTCGCTTTCACTTTCATGATGATCTCCGGCCGGGCCCTGCGCGGCACGCCGGACGTGACGCTGGTGTTCTGGCAGACGGCGGGCGCCGGGCTGCTCGGCCTCGTCACCGCGCCGTTCGGCTGGGTGACGCCGACCGCCGCAGATCTTGCCCTGCTGCTCTTGCTCGGCGTGGTTGCAATGGTGGGTCATGTCTGCGTCAACCGGGCACTGAAGCTCGCCGACGCCGCCACCGTGGTGCCATTCCAGTACACGCTCTTGTTCTGGGCGATCGTGTTCGGATGGTTGGTCTTCGGCGACGTGCCGCGCGCCAACATGATGATCGGCGCGGCGGTGATCGTGTCTGCCGGCCTGTTCATCTTCTTCCGCGAGCAGCAGCTGAAGCGGCAGGGACGATAGACTCGCCGCGCAATACGCTTCCCCTCCTGCCTGACTCGGGGCAAGGTCGCGCCATCATGACCCGAGATTCGCAGCGGCCCGCCGCGGTGCCCGTGATGGTGCCGGTGCCGGCGGAAGCGCCTTATTCCTACGCGGTGCCGGTCGGCATGGCGGTGGAGCCCGGCTCCATCGTGCGGGTGCCGCTCGGGCCGCGGCTGGTCGCCGGCATCGTCTGGGACGGCGACGCCGGCGCCGTCGATGCCAGGAAGCTGCGGCCGATCGAGCACGCCTTCGACTGCCCGCCGGTGCCTGCCGCGATGCGGCGCTTCGTCGACTGGGTCGCCGCCTACACGCTGTCGGCGCCCGGCATGGTGGCGCGCATGATCCTGCGCGCGCCGGAGGCGTTCGATCCGGAGCCGTGGGTCGAGGGGCTGCGGCGCACAAGCGTCGAGCCGGAGCGCATGACCGAAGCACGCGCGCGCGCGCTGGCGCTTGCCGACGACGGGCTGGCGTGGACGCGCTCCGGCCTGGCGCACGCCGCCGGCGTATCCTCGACCGTCATCGACGGGCTGAAGGCGCAAGGCGTGCTCGCCACCGAGATGATCCCGCCGAGGCCGGTGGTGGCGCCGCCCGACCCGTCCTACGGCGGCGCCGCGCTCAGTTCCGAGCAGGAGGAGGCGGCGGTGGCGCTGCGCCGGGCGGTGGCGGCCGGCCGCTTCGGCGTGACCCTGATCGACGGCGTCACCGGCTCGGGCAAGACCGAGGTGTATTTCGAGGCGGTCGCAGCGGCGATCGAGCGGGGCGTGCAGGTGCTGATCCTGCTGCCGGAGATCGCGCTGACCCAGGCTTTCCTCGAGCGTTTCCACGACCGCTTCGGCGCCAAGCCGGCGGAGTGGCACTCCGACCTCGCCCCGCGCATGCGCGAAAAGGTATGGCGGCAGGTCGCCGAGGGACAGGTGCGCGTGGTGGCCGGGGCACGCTCGGCGCTCTATCTGCCATTCCGCGATCTCGGCCTGATCGTCGTCGACGAGGAGCACGACCCGGCCTTCAAGCAGGAGGACCGCGTCTTCTACAGCGCCCGCGACATGGCGGTGGTGCGCGCCCATATCGGCGGCTTTCCGGCGATCCTCGCCTCGGCGACGCCTTCGGTGGAGAGCCGGGTGAATGCCGAGCAGGGCCGCTACGACCGCATAGCGCTGCCGTCGCGCTTCGCCGACGCCGCCCTGCCCGACATCCGCGCCGTCGACCTGCGCCGCTCGCCGCCGGCACGCGGCGGCTTCCTGTCGCCGGTGCTGCTCGACCATGTCGACAGGACCGTCGGGCGCGGCGAGCAGGCACTGCTGTTCCTCAACCGGCGCGGTTATGCGCCGCTGACGCTCTGCCGGGTGTGCGGCCACCGCTTCCAGTGCCCGTCCTGCTCGGCCTGGCTGGTCGAGCACCGGTTTCGCGGCCAGCTCGTCTGCCATCATTGCGGCCATCACGAGCACCGGCCGGAGGCCTGCCCGGAATGCGGCACGTTCGACCACCTCGCCGCATGCGGCCCGGGTGTCGAGCGCATCGCCGAGGAGGTGGTCGGGCATTTTCCGCAGGCACGCACCGTGGTGCTGTCGTCGGACATTCTGGGCGGCGTCAAGCGTTTGCGGCTGGAGCTGGAGGCGATCGCCAAGGGCGAGGCCGACATCGTCATCGGCACGCAGCTGGTGGCCAAGGGCCACAACTTTCCCAACATGACGCTGGTCGGCGTGGTCGACGCCGACCTCGGCCTCGCCAATGGCGACCCGCGCGCCGCCGAGCGCACCTTCCAGCTGCTCAGCCAGGTGACAGGGCGGGCCGGCCGCACCGGCAAGAAAAGCGCCGGCCTGCTGCAGACCTACCAGCCCGACCACCCGGTGATGCGGGCGCTGGTCTCCGGCGACGCCGAGGCGTTCTACGCCCGCGAGATCGCCGAGCGGGAAGCGACACGGCTGCCGCCGTTCGGCCGGCTGGCCGGCATCGTCGTCAGCGCCGATACCCGCGCCGACGCCGAGACGCATGCCCGGCTGCTGCGCCGCGCAGCGCCGCCTGCCGCCGACATCAGCGTGCTCGGTCCGGCCGAGGCGCCGCTGGCGCTGATCGCCGGCCGCCACCGCTTCCGCCTGCTGGTGCACGGCGAACGCCGCTCCGACATGCAGGGCTTCCTGCGCGCGCTGCTCGCCAACGGGCCGAAGCCGCGCGGCTCGGTGCGCATACAGGTCGACATCGACCCACAGAGCTTTTTGTAGGCGCCGGCAAGCGGACGCGTGAGATGCGTCCGGCTCGGACCGTCGCTTACGCCGCTGCCCGGCTGTCGATCGCCGCGACCGCGGCGGTGTCGTAATATTCCAGCAGCTCCACCGCCTTGCCGCCGCGCAATGTCCAGAAATGCGCGATTTCCATGATGCGGCGCTCGCCGGTATCGCGCCGGCTGAAGTCGATCTCCACCTGCGCGGCGACCCTGTCGCCGTCGCCGAATATCGCAAGCGGACGGAAGGCGTGATATTCGTAGTCCTTGTGGACCGAGCCGACCTTTTCGACGAAACCGGCGGCGCCGATGCTTTGACCGGAGAAGCGGGTCAGCGCGGGATCGGCCTTCCAGCAGAACCGGAAGTCGTCGCTGCAGCGACCGAGCGCGCCCTCCATGTTGCCCGCCGCGTAATCGGCGTAGATCTGCTTTACCACCTCGACGTTGCCCATGATCTCCTCCCGCTTTCGCGGCGGGATCATGCGCCTGTCGCGAGGCGTTTTGAAGCGAAAAGCCGCTCGACCGTTGGGTTGGACTTCGCCTGGTGGATGTTGTGCGGTGATGGCGCCGCCGAAGGATCAGACCGTCAGGAATTTGCGCACTTCGGCCTTGTCGAGATCCTCGGCCGGGCCGGTGTGCACGATCCTGCCGCGATCCATGATGTTGACCTCGTCGGCGAGCTCGCGGCAGAAGTCGAGATATTGCTCGACCAAGAGGATGGCGATGCCGGCGGTGTCGCGCAGGTAGCGGATGGCCCGGCCGATATCCTTGATGATCGACGGCTGGATGCCTTCGGTGGGTTCGTCGAGCACCAGCAGCTTCGGCCGCATGACCAGCGCGCGGCCGATGGCGAGCTGCTGCTGCTGGCCGCCGGAGAGGTCGCCGCCGCGGCGCGCCAGCATCTGCCTCAGCACCGGAAACAGCTCGAACACGTGCGGCGGCACGTTGCGCTCGGCGCGCTTCAGCGGCGCGAAGCCGGATTCGAGGTTTTCCCGCACCGTCAGCAGCGGGAACACCTCTCGCCCCTGCGGGACGAAGGCGATGCCCGACCGGGCGCGATCATACGCCGCGCTCCGGTCGAGCGCCTTCCCCTCGAAGGCAACCGTGCCGCTCGTCAGCCGGTGGTGGCCGACGATCGATCTCATCAGACTGGTCTTGCCGACGCCGTTGCGGCCGAGCACGCAGGTGATCCTGGCGGGCTGCGCCGTCAGCGACACGCCGCGCAGCGCCTCGGCGGCGCCGTAATGGAGGACGGCGTCGCGAACCTCAAGCATGGCGCGCTCCCGCCGTCAGTCCGCTTTTCGTCAGCGAAAGCAGATGTTTGCCCAATCCGTGCGGGCAAAGGGCGCGCGCGGAACTGCCGGACTGGTCCCCCCGCTCCCCCGCCGCTCCAGCGGCGGGGGTGGCGAACCTTCCGGCGCGCCAGGGGAGGTTGGTGAAATGGCTGGGCGGGTTACCCCCACCCCTAACCCCTCCCCACAAGGGGGAGGGGGTTTCTGAAGCGGCGACGTCGTGCGAGATCGGCGACGTTCGTCGTCCCGCGGAAATGCCGGCCAGTCCCCCGCCCCCTTGTTGGGAGGGGTCAGGTGCGCGGGTACCGCGCCAGCAAGGCCCATCAAACCGTTCCAGGCAAACCCGCCACATCATGCTCAGCGTCCCAGATAGACTTCGACGACGCGCTCGTCGGCGGAAACGAAGTCGAGCGAGCCTTCCGACAGCACCGAGCCTTCGTGCAGGCACGTCACCTTGACGCCGAGCTCGCGGACGAAATGCATGTCGTGCTCGACCACGACGACCGAGTGGGTCCTGGCGATGTCCTTGAGCAGGCGGGCGGTTTCCTCGGTCTCGGCGTCGGTCATGCCGGCGACCGGCTCGTCGACCAGAAGCAGCTTCGGGTCCTGCGCCAGCAGCATGCCGATCTCCAGCCACTGCTTCTGGCCGTGCGACAGGCTGGCGGCGAGCACGTCGCGCCTGTCGCCGAGGCGGATGATGGAAAAAACCTCGTCGATGCGGCGCTGTTCCTCGGCCGACCGCTTGTGGAACAGCGCCGGCAGGATGGAGCGGGGGCCGGCGAGCGACAGCACGATATTGTCCTCGACCGTATGGTTCTCGAACACCGTCGGCTTCTGGAATTTCCGGCCGATGCCCATCGTGGCGATCTCGGCTTCGTCGTGACGGGTGAGATCGATCTGCCCGTCGAAGAAAACCTCGCCGCTGTCCGGCCTGGTCTTGCCGGTGATGATGTCCATCATCGTGGTCTTGCCGGCGCCGTTGGGGCCGATGATCGCCCGCATCTCGCCCTTGTCGAGCACCAGCGACAGATTGTTGATGGCGCGGAAACCGTCGAAGGAAACCGAGACGCCGTCGAGATAGAGGATGGTGCCGCTCTTCGACATTTGCGCTACTCCGCCGGCTGCGGCGCGAGGCCGCCATGCGGTGGCCTGAGTTCGGGCGCCGGCCTTGGCTCGACCCGCACGATCGTCGCGTCGTCCGAACCGCTGCTGTCCGCCTTGCGAGGTGCGGCCCGGCTTCGCGCGCGCCACTGATCCCAGGCGCCGACGATGCCTTTCGGCAGGAACAGGGTGACGGCCACGAACAGGCCGCCGAGCGCAAACAGCCAGAACTCCGGAAAGGCGCCGGTGAAGAAGGATTTGCCGGTGTTGACGAGGATCGCGCCGACGATCGGCCCGACAATGGTGGCGCGGCCGCCGACCGCCGTCCACACCACCACCTCGATCGAGTTGGCGGGATCGAACTCGCCGGGATTGATGATGCCGACCTGCGGCACGTAAAGCGCGCCGGCGATGCCGGCCATGACGGCCGACAAGGTGAAGGCGAACAGCTTCACGTTTTCCGCCCGCCAGCCGAGGAAACGCGTGCGGCTTTCGGCATCGCGCACCGCCATCAGCAGCTTGCCGTATTTGGAGCCGACGATCTTCCAGGTGACGAACACGCCAAGCGCCAGCGCAAGCGCGCTGGCTGCGAACAGCGCGGAACGCGTGGTATTGGCCTGCACGCTGTAGCCGAAGATATCCTTGAAGTCGGTCAGGCCGTTATTGCCGCCGAAACCCATGTCGTTGCGGAAGAAGGCGAGCAGCAGCGCATAGGTCATCGCCTGGGTGATGATGGAGAGGTAGACGCCGGTGACGCGGCTGCGGAAGGCGAACCAGCCGAACACGAAGGCAAGCAGGCCGGGCACCAGCATCACCATCAGCGCCGCGAACCAGAACTGGTCGAAGCCGTACCAGAACCATGGCAGTTCCTTCCAGTTCAGGAATACCATGAAGTCGGGCAGCAGCGGGTTGCCGTAGACGCCTCGGTCGCCGATCTGGCGCATCAGATACATGCCCATGGCGTAGCCACCGAGCGCGAAGAAGGCGCCGTGGCCGAGCGAGAGAATGCCGCAATAACCCCAGACCAGATCGAGCGACAGCGCCAGCAGCGCATAGCAAAGATACTTGCCGACCAGCGCCACCATATAGGACGGCACATGCAGCGGGTTCTCCGGTGGCACGGCAAGGTGGAGCAGCGGCACGACGATCGCCACTGCCACCAGCACGAGAATGGTGAGGGCGATGCGGCGGTCGGCGCCGGCGGCGAAGAATTTTCCGGAGATCATGGCCGGGATCTCCGGTGAACGGCGAGCCTGTCTCCAGGCCGCGCAGACGCTGCGAGGCCGGTGCCGCCCCTCATCCGCCTGCCGGCACCTTCTCCCCGTGAAGGACGGGGAGAAGGGCGCGGTGGCCTGGATTTCGCCAGTCGCAGCCGTCGCGGGTTTGCGAAAGCCGAGCGGCCGGCGTCTCTCTCCCCGTTCTTCACGGGGAGAGATGGCCGACAGGCCAGTGAGGGGCAGCGCGACGCAAAGTTACAGATCAGCTCCGCGACCATGCTTCCACCGCCCGGCCCTTCAGCGCGAACAGGCCGCGCGGGCGCTTCTGGATGAACAGGATGATAAGCACGAGCACGAGGATCTTGCCGAGCACCGCGCCGGCGTAGGGCTCCAGGAACTTGTTGAGCACGCCGAGCGACAGTGCGCCGACCAGCGTGCCCCACAGATTGCCGACGCCGCCGAACACCACCACCATGAAGCTGTCGATGATGTAGCCCTGGCCGAGGTTGGGCGAGACGTTGTCGATCTGGCTGAGCGCCACGCCGGCGATGCCGGCGATGCCGGAGCCGAGCGCGAAGGTGAGCGCGTCGACCCATGGCGTGCGAATGCCCATCGAGGACGCCATGCGCCGGTTGGCGGTCACCGCCCGCATCTGCAGGCCCCATGGCGTCTTCTTCATGACGAACAGAAGCACGGCGAAGACGGCGAGCGCGAAACACAGGATCCACAGGCGGTTCCAGGTGATCGACAGGTGGCCCAGCTCGAAGGCGCCGGACATCCAGGAAGGATTGCCGACCTCGCGGTTGGTCGGGCCGAAGATGGTGCGCACGGCCTGCTGCAGGATCAGCGACACGCCCCAGGTGGCGAGCAGCGTCTCCAGCGGGCGGCCGTAGAGGAAACGGATGACGCCGCGCTCGATCAGCAAGCCGACCGCGCCGGCCACCAGGAAGGCGAGCGGCAGCGCGATCGCCAGCGACCAGTCGAACAGGCCCGGCGCCGAGGCGCGGATGACATTCTGCACGACATAGGTGGTGTAGGCGCCGAGCATGACCATCTCGCCATGCGCCATGTTGATGACGCCCATGACGCCGAAGGTAATGGCGAGCCCGATCGCCGCGAGCAGCAGCACCGAGCCGAGCGACAGGCCGTACCAGACGTTCTGGGCGACGGCCCACAGCGCCAGCGAGGAATTGATCTCACCGATCGCGGCCGTGGCCGCGTCCTTGACGGCGCCATCGGCCTTCGCCTCGACGGCGGTGAGCAACGACAGGGCATCGCGGTCGCCGCGCGCCTCCAGCACGGCGATGGCGGCCAGCTTCTCGCTGGCGGGCAGGTCGGACACGAGAACGGCGGCGGCGCGCGCCTGCTCCAGCGCTCTCTTCACGCTGGCGACCGTCTCGTCGAGGATCGCCGCGTCGAGCACTTCGATGGCGTTCGCATCTGGTGTCCTGAACAAGGTCGTGGCGGCGGCCAGCCGGGCGGCCGGGTCCGGCGAACCCAGGGTCAGCCCGCCCAATACCTCGCGGATGGTGCGGCGCAGGCTGTTGTTGACCTTGACCTTGACGACGTCCGCCTTCGCGGCCGTTCCGGCCTCGGCTCCGGTCAGCGGGTCGGCGAGGTTTACCGATGCGCCGGCTTCCTTTCCGATGAAAACGGCCGAGTCGGCTTTGCGGATATAGAGATCGCCCTCGGCCAGCGCGGCAAGCGGCCGTTCGACGGCGGGGTCGCCGGTGGCGGCGAGTTCGCGGACGATCGCCTCGGTTTCCTGGAAATTCTTGGTGGTGGCAAGCTTGGCGACGATGGTCCGCAACGCGGCCTCGTCGGCGGAGGCGGGAGAAATGAAGATGGGGAAGAGCGAGAGGAGAAACAGGATCGCCGGCAGGAATGCGCTCTTCGATGAGCCCGTCCGGCCTGCCTCCGATGCGCTGCCCGCACCCGTTCGACCGCGGTCGCACTCCATCCGAGGAGATGGCCGGCAGGTCAGCGCCTGGCAGTGTCGAGCGAAGGTCATCAACTCACGCCTGCTTTTCGGGAAAACATGGCTTCCGGGCGGTTGGGAGGATGCGCCCGCCCGGAAGCCTCGCGGTCAATTCAGGTCAGTTCACGCCCTTGCCGCCGCATTTGCCGGTGGCGACGTTGAAGTTGCCGCAGGAGAGCGGCGCCCGCCAGTCGGCGATCAGGTCCTTGGAGTCGGGCAGGTAGTCGGACCACTCGTCGCCGACCACCAGGCCGGAGGTCTGCCACACCGTTTCCATCTGGCCGTCGGCCTGGATCTCGCCGATCAGCACCGGCTTGGTGATGTGGTGGTTCGGCATCATGGTCGAATAGCCGCCGGAGAGGTTCGGCACGGACACGCCGACGATGGCGTCGATGACGGCGTCCGGGTCGGTGGTGCCGGCCTTCTCGACTGCCTTCACCCACATGTTGAAGCCGATGACATGCGCTTCCATGGGGTCGTTGGTGACGCGCTTGTCGTTCTTCGTGTAAGCCTTCCACTTGGCGATGAAGTCGGCATTCTCGGGCGTGTCGACCGACTGGAAATAGTTCCAGGCGGTCAGGTGACCGACGAGCGGAGCGGTGTCGAGGCCGGCGAGTTCCTCCTCGCCGACCGAGAAGGCGACGACCGGGATGTCCTCGGCCTTGATGCCCTGGTTGGCGAGTTCCTTGTAGAAGGGCACGTTGGCGTCGCCGTTGATGGTGGAGACGACGGCCGTCTTCTTGCCGGCCGAGCCGAAATTCTTGATGTCGGTGACGATGGTCTGCCAGTCGGAATGGCCGAACGGCGTGTAGTTGACCATGATGTCTTCCTTGGCCACGCCCTTGGACTCGAGGTAGGCCTGCAGGATCTTGTTGGTCGTCTGCGGATAGACGTAGTCGGTGCCGGCAAGCACCCAGCGCTCGACGCCTTCCTCGTTCATCAGATAGTCGACGGCGGGAATGGCCTGCTGGTTGGGCGCGGCGCCCGTGTAGAAGACGTTGCGCTGGCTTTCCTCACCCTCGTACTGGACGGGATAGAAGAGCAGGCTGTTGAGCTCCTCGAACACCGGCAGCACGGACTTGCGCGACACGGAGGTCCAGCAGCCGAACACCGCCGCGACCTTGTTGACCGAAATCAGCTCGCGCGCCTTCTCGGCGAACAGCGGCCAGTCGGAGGCGGGGTCGACGACGACGGCCTCGAGCTTCTTGCCGAGCACCCCGCCCTTCTTGTTCTGCTCCTCTATGAGGAACAGCATGGTATCCTTGAGGGTCGTCTCCGAAATCGCCATCGTGCCAGACAGCGAATGCAGCACCCCCACCTTGATGGTGTCTTCCTGCGACCAGGCCGGCGCGCTTGCCAGGCCGGCGGCGAACGCCCCTGCCGCCAGCACGCCCCTGATCGTCGTTGTCAGTCCCCACATATACGCCTCCGAACGGTTGTTGCACCGCAGCATTACAAAGCAACCGCCGTGCCAGTTTTGGTTCCTGGCTCGGGCTGGGGCGATTCGTGGAGTGTTTGCAGAAGGTTAACGGCGGGGCGGGGTGCGCCGAGGGTCGCTGATTGCGCCGGCTAACGACGGCCATGCGATTCTTTTGCGCAGGGCACGCGCGAGCAATGATTAAAAGGGCGGCACAGGATTGGCGCCGATTAAAGATTAAGCAGGCGAGGGGTCGTTATGTGTAGCGATCTGGTGTCCAACGCTCTTCGTCCAACACGTTTTTGAGCCCCGGAGTATGTCGCCGCTGGTGCGGCATGGGTTCCAGGCTTCCGCCTCGCATCGCTTCTGGCTCCGCCCCGGGATGGCGAGTGGGTGGACGTTCCGGCAAATCGACGACGTCGAAAGGGTGCCTCTCAGCGCCGCTCCGGGAACATCTCCGACAGTCCCTCTCGCGAAGCCTTCGCCACGCCGCGCTCTGTGATCAGCCCCGTGACCAGCCGCGCCGGGGTCACGTCGAAGGCCGGGTTGCGCGCCGGCGTAGCCTCGGGGGAGATGCGCACCTGGGCGATCTCGCCATTGCCGGCCTTGCCCCACACCAGCGACACCTCGTCGCCGGAGCGTTCCTCGATCGGGATTTCCTTCAGCCCGTCGGCGACGGTCCAGTCGATGGTGGGCGACGGCAGGGCCACGTAGAACGGCACGCCGTTGTCGGCGGCGGCGAGCGCCTTGAGATAGGTGCCGATCTTGTTGCAGACGTCGCCATTGGCGGTGGTTCGGTCGGTGCCGACGATCACCATGTCGATCTCGCCGTGCTGCATCAGGTGGCCGCCGGCATTGTCGACGATGAGGGTGTGCGGCACGCCGTGGCCGGCCATCTCCCACGCGGTGAGCTGGGCGCCCTGGTTGCGCGGGCGGGTCTCGTCGACGAAAACATGCACCGGAATTCCGGCCTCGACGGCGAGATAGATCGGCGCGGTCGCGGTGCCGTAGTCGACGGTCGCGAGCCAGCCGGCATTGCAGTGGGTGAGGATGTTGACCGTCTCGCCCGGGTTTTTCCGCGCGGCGATCTTCCTGATGATCCTCAGGCCGTTCTCGCCGATCGAGCGGTTGAGGCCGACATCCTCGTCGGCGATCTCGGCGGCGCGTTTATACCCGGCGGCGGCGCGTTCGGCCGGCGCCAGCGGCTTCAGCACGCGGGTCATCTCGTCGAGCGCCCAGCGCAGGTTGATGGCGGTCGGGCGGGTCTCGTGCAGCTTGTGCCAGACGGCCGCGAGCGCTTCGTCGGACGGGTCGTCGGCCATCTGCAGGGCGACGCCGTAGGCCGCCGTGACGCCGATCAGCGGCGCGCCGCGCACCCACATGTCGCGGATGGCGACGGCGATGCCGTCGACCGTGTCGACGGTCTCGACGCGGAAGGCGTGCGGCAGCCAGCGCTGGTCGATGATGTCGACGGCGCGGCCGTCCTCGTTCAGCCAGATGGTGCGGAAATGCTTGTCGCCGACCTTCATTGGCGCGGTCCCTTCTCGATAAGTCCTGCGAGGTTGTTCACCTCCTCGATGCCATGGATGTGGCGGCGGTTGACGACGAGGTGGCGGCCGAAGCGCAGCGCCCTGGCCTCGCAGGAGGCGCGCAGGTCCGGATCCTCGATGGTCTCGAAATCGGCGTTGTGGGCGAGGCCGAGGATGCGGCGGTGGCATTCGACGCCGGCAAAGCCGAGCATGTCGTCGAACAGCTGATGCAGCACATGGTCGAGCGCCTGCTCGGCGGCGAGCACGTCGCCCTGATCCTCGAACAGGCTTTGCTGGTAGAGGATGCCGCTGCGTTCGGTGCGCCAGAGGTGGGAAAACTCGGCGCGGAACACCGCCCACGCCTCGACGACGACGCCGAGCAGGTAGTCGCGCATGTACTGGCGGTCGCCGGGCGCCGTCTCGTGGCCGCGCTGGGCGAAGAACGCCATCCAGAAATTGGCGAGCGCCATGCCGACGTCGAACGCCATCGGCCCGTAGAAGGCGAATTCCGGATCGATCATGCGTGTGTCGGTCTCGGTCACCATGATCGAGCCGGTGTGCAGGTCGCCATGCACCAGCGTCTCGGCATTGGCGGCGAACAGGTGCTTCAGCCGCTGCGCCTCGACCTTGAGGTCGCGGTCGGCCCGCAGTTCGGCGACGAGGCCGTCGAGCTGCGGGCTGGTGTGGCGGTTGAGCTTCGCCTCGAAATACGGGTCGGAGAAGACGAGGCTTTCGGTGATGTCGCAAAGCTCGACATTGTCGGCGAACAGCGCCAGGTCGGCCTTGCGCTGGCGGGTCTGCATATGGAAGTCGGAGCCACGGAACAAGGTGCGCGCCATGAACAGGCCGAGGTCGCGGCCGACCTTGGGATAGCGTGTGCCGGCGATCAGGCCGCGCCGCAGGATGATGTGCGGCGACAGGTACTCCATGACGATCAGCGCCTGCGCCTCGTCGAAGTGGAAGATCTTCGGCGTCGAGCCGGGGTTGCGCGCCTCCTGCCGGGTCAGCGCGTGGTATTCGAAGAACGAGCGCTTGAGCGGCAGCGGCCAGGAATCGCCGACGAGCCGGACATAAGGCAGCGCCTGCTTGACGACCACCCCGCCGGCCGGACCCTCGACGATGAAGACGAGGTTGAGGTTGCCGTCGCCGACCTCGCGCACCGTCCACGCAGTGGCGTCGCCGCCGAGACGGGCGCGCATCGCCTCCAGCCCGCCCAGCCGCGCGGGCAGCGTTTCCACCGTCAATGCCTTGAAGGCGGCTGTCATATCGGTCCTCCCGTCAACGCCATCCCGGCAGGATAGCATGAGAGGCACGGTAGGAATCGGGCTGGCAATTGTCAATCGACATGACAATTGCTGCGGGAGACTAACCGTCCGGGTCGATCGCGCTGACGACGCGGGCGACGATCTCTCCGGTCGTTTCAGGGTCAAGTGTCTCCACGAAACGCGCCGTTCCGTTGCGCACGCGTGCTTCGATGTCGAAGCTGCGGACCTGATTGCAGACCGCGACCCCGGTGGTTTCGTGGCCGGTGACGACGACGGCCAGGCCAACATTTCGGGAAAAGGCTCCGCCGGTTGTCATCGGAACGGTCATGCAGACGCCGAGCGCGTTGATCTCCCGCGGCGTAATCACTACGAAACGGTGGCGATCCTTCATCTCCCGACCCGAGACAGGATTCGGATCAATCCAGTAGATGTCGCCGCGGCGCGGTATGCTGCTGCGGACCATCAGCCGATTTCGCGGCCGACGGGGTCACCCTCCCGCGCCCATTCGGTTTCCGCGTTCAATGCCGCCAGCGCCTCGGAACCGACAAGCAGTTCGGCCAGGGAGTAACGCTTGCGTGGGGGCTTGACCGGCCGGGCGATGAGTTCGCCCTCGACAACGGTCAGCGAGACCTGGGCTCCGATCTCCAGATTCAGCGATTTCAGCAGCGCGGGCGGAATGGTGATCACCGCAGCCCCGCCCTGGCGGCGAATCCTCGAGGTCGTGCTCATCGGCAGTCTCCGCTAGAAGTGCTACTAATGTAGCACTTCTAGCGGGTCCGACAAACCGATTTTCGCCGCTCAGCGCAGCGTCGCCGCGATGTTGCCGCCGTCGACGGTGGTGACGTCGGCGGTGGTGCGCTCGGCCAGCGCGTGGTGCAGGAAGGCTTGCGCCACGTGCTCGGCGGTCACCTCCTGGCCGAGCAGATTGCCGGACATGTAGTCCTTCTCCGACAGGCCGCGTGCCTGCGAGCGGCTGGCGATCATCGCGTCGGTCAGAAGGCCGGAACGGATGCGGTCGGCGTTGACGGCGTTGGAGCGGATGCCGATCGCGCCGTATTCCAGCGCGTATTGCCGCGACAGGAACAAGGTCGCCGCCTTGGGCAGGCCGTAGGCGCCGAATTTCGCGCCGGGGTTGATCGCCTGCTTCGAGGTGTTGAACAGAAGCACGCCGCCGGTGCCCTGCCGCCTGAAGATGCGAACGGCATTCTGGGCCGCGTTCTGATGGGCGAAGAAGTTGAGCTCGAAGCTCTTGCGCAGCAAAGCGTCGTCGAGATCGCCGATCATGCCTTCCCACGCCGCCCCGGCGTTGGAGACCAGGATGTCGAGGCCACCATAGACCTCGACCGCCTTGTCGAAGGCGGCGCGCAGCGAGGCCGGGTCGGTGACATCGCAGCCGACGCCGATCGACTGGTTGCCGGCCTTCTTCGCCGTTTCGGCCGCCTTTTCCGGATCGAGGTCGGCGACGACCGCGTGCGCGCCGTAGTCGGCGAACAGCTTCGCCGTCGCCGCGCCGATGGCGCCGGCGCCGCCGGTGACCAGCACCACCTGGCCGGTCAGCGGCTTCGGCTTGCTGGAAGCGAGCTTTGCCTGCTCCAGCGACCAGTATTCGAGCTCGAACAGGTCGGAATGGGCGAGCGGCTGGAACGTGCCGATGGCCTCGGCGCCGCGCACCGCCTCGATCCACATCTCGCCGACGTCGGAGGCGATCTTGGCATCCTTCAGCGTGCGGCCATGACCGAACATGCCGAGGCCCGGCACCAAAGTGAGGCGCGGCATCGGGTCTAGCATGGTGCGCTTGACGTCGTCGCGGGCGTCGTTGTCGGTGAAATAGGCCGTGTAGCTCCTGACGAAATCGGCGACGTGCTTGCCGATGACATCGCCGTATCCCTTCAGGTCGGTGGCGTCGGGCGCCGGCAGCACCATCGGCCCGGTCTTGATGCGGATCGACAGGTCCGGGGTCGACACGCCGGTCTTCGCCAGCGCCTCGAGGCGCGGCGAGCGCAGGAAGTCGAGCACCGCCGGCGAGGTGCGGAAATCGCTGATCATGCGGTCGAAGCGGCCTTCGCCTTTGGCGACGGCAACGGCGCCACGCAGCGTCGATGCGATGTCGGCCGGCGCGGCGAGTTTTGCCGGCAGCGCCACCGGCGCCGGCGCTGCCTTGCCCGTGTCTGCGACGAACTCTTCCGCCCGGGTGACGGCGTCGATCATGCGGTCATAGGCTTCCCTGGCTGTGTCGCCGAAGGTGAAGATGCCGTGCTTGTCGAGGATCAGGCCGATGACCGACTTGTCCTGCTCGTAGACATCGGCAGCGGCTTTGGCGAGGTCGAAACCCGGCTTGATGTAAGGCACGAAACCGAAGGTCTTGCCGTATACCTTTTCGCAGATCGGCTTGCTGTCGGCCTGGTCGATCAGCGCCAGGATGGCGGTCGAATGGGTGTGGTCGACGAATTTGTGCGGCAGGAAGGCATGCAGCAGCGTCTCGACCGAAGGATTAGGGCCGGACGGGTCGAGCAGATTGGCGCGCTGCAGCGCCACCATGTCCTCGTCGGTCAGGCTCTCAAGCTTGCGCGCCTTCAGCAGCGGCGCCATCTTCACCGCCGGCAGGCCCTGCGGCTCGATGACGCCCATGTCCCAGCCGCTGCCCTTGACGCACAGCACGTCCCACTCGTCGCCGACCAGGTCGGTCATCGTCAGCTTGACCGAGGTGTTGCCGCCACCGTGCAGAACGAGGCGCGGTTCGCCGCCGAGCAGGCGGGTGGTGTAGACGCGCAGCGCGAGTTCGCGCTCGACGCCTTTTTTCCCGTAAGCCTCGACGAGGGCTTCGGCCTGCGTGTCGTTCCAGAGATTTTTCATGTCGGTCGTCCCGGTCGATCGTTAAATTTGGAAGGTGGGTTAAGGACTCGTTTCGGCAGCGCTACGCGCCGCCTTCGGATCTCGCGGCTGCGTCGGTGTCTTCGAGCAAGCGGCGCGCCATGCGCGCGCTGAGCACCAGATGCGTGCACAGCCCGCCGGCCAGCGCCGCCTTCAGCGGCTCGAACTTGCTGTCCTCCTGCACCACCACCAGCCGTTTCGATATGGCGCGCAGCGCGTCGATGCCGGCGGCGATGAGGCGGCCGTTGTAGTCGCAGTCGAGCGCCTCGCCGCGCGCGTCGATGACGCGACCGGCAATGACGCCGGCCGCACCGGCGGCACGCAGCGCCGCCAGCTCGTCCAGGTCGACCGCGCCGCATTTCACCACGTGGCTGTCGGCGTCGACGGTGCCGATCGAAAACAGCGCGAGGTCGCAGGCGGCGATGCCGTCGAGCTGCTCGCGGATGACCGGCTCGGCCCGCAGCGCTGCGGCGAGCGCCCCGCTGCTCAGCACCAGCGGCGCATAGAAGTTGAGGCCCTTGGCATTCAGCCGCCGGGCGATCTCCATGGTGCATTCGTCGGGGCGGTAGGAATAGGGCGCGCCGAGATTGCCGCAGAGCTGCACGACGGTGACGCCCTGCAGGTCGGCATGCGCCATCTGGTCGGCGATGGTGTAGACGGTGCGGCCCCAGGCGACGCCGATGCGGGCGCCTCGCTCGATCAGGCTCAAGAAGACGCTGGCCGCGACGATCGGCACGTCGGCGGTGGGGTCGGACGAATGGGTGCTGTCCGGCACCACCCAGACGGCGTCGAGCTTCAGCGCATCCTCCAGCCGGCGGGCGAGAACGTCCTCGGAGAAAAGCTGGGTCGAGGTCGAAATGGTGACGATGCCGCTCTCGCGCGCCTTGCGCAGATACATGGCGACCGACGCGCGCGAGATATCGAGCGCGCGCGCCACCTCGTCCTGACGCAAGCCGTGCGCGTAATACAGCCAAGCTGCCTTATGGATGACCTGATCGGCCGGACGGATCGCCATCGCTCCTCCCGTTTCGACAATAGTCACGGCCGTTGACAAAAGTCAAATCCCTGCTCGCCAGGCCAAAGGGCAAGCTCGAACCGGGAAGGAAATGACGGGTCGCAGATAGTTCGATTGTGAACTCCACCGCCATGAGCAGTGCCCAAAGAAAAACCCCGCCGGATCGCTCCGGCGGGGTTCTCTACCCATGTCATAACGGCCAGTGGCCGCCGCGATCAGTTGCCGCGGTTCTTGAGAGCGGCACCTAGGATGTCGCCGAGCGAGGCGCCGGAGTCGGTCGAGCCGTACTGGGCGACCGCTTCCTTCTCCTCGGCGATTTCGAGCGCCTTGATGGAGACCTGCACCTTGCGGGTCTTCTTGTCCCAGGCGATCACGCGGGCATCGACCTTCTGGCCGACCGAGAAACGCTCCGGGCGCTGCTCGTCGCGATCGCGCGACAGGTCGCCGCGACGGATGAACGAGTCGAGACCGGTCTCGACCAGCCGCACCTCGATGCCGCCGTCCTTGATCGCGATGACCTCGCAGGTGACGACCGCGTTCTTGCGCAGATCGCCGGACGCCTCGCTGGCGCTGGACGCGCTGCGCTGCAGCTGCTTGATGCCGAGCGAGATGCGCTCCTTGTCGATGTCGACGTCGAGCACCTGCGCCTTGACCATCTGGCCGCGCTGATACTCCTCGATCACCTGCTCGCCCGGACGGCTCCAGTCGAGATCGGAGAGGTGGACCATGCCGTCGACGTCGCCGTCCAGGCCGATGAACAGGCCGAACTCGGTCTTGTTCTTGACCTCGCCCTCGACCTCGGAGCCGACCGGATGGTTGCGGGCGAAGGCCTGCCACGGGTTCTCAAGCGTCTGCTTGAGGCCGAGCGAGATGCGGCGCTTGGCCGGATCGACCTCGAGCACCACCACGTCGACCTCCTGCGAGGTGGACAAGATCTTGCCGGGGTGCACGTTCTTCTTGGTCCACGACATCTCGGAGACGTGGATGAGGCCCTCGATGCCCGGCTGCAGCTCGACGAAAGCGCCGTAGTCGGTGATGTTGGTGACGGTGCCGCGGATCTTCTTGCCGATCGGGAATTTCGTGCCGATGTCGGACCACGGATCGCTCTCGAGCTGCTTCATGCCGAGCGAGATGCGGTGCGTCTCCTGGTTGATGCGGATGATCTGCACCTTGACCGTCTGGCCGATGTTGAGAATCTCGGTCGGATGGTTGACGCGGCGCCATGCCATGTCGGTGACGTGCAGCAGGCCGTCGATGCCGCCGAGGTCGACGAACGCACCGTAGTCGGTGATGTTCTTGACGACGCCCTCGACCACCTGGCCCTCTTCGAGGTTCTGCACGATCTCCGAACGCTGCTCCGCGCGGCTCTCTTCCAGAACCGTGCGGCGCGACACGACGATGTTGCCGCGGCGGCGATCCATCTTGAGGATCTCGAAGGGCTGCGGGTTGTGCATCAGCGGGGTGACGTCGCGGATCGGCCGGATGTCGACCTGGCTGCGCGGCAGGAACGCCACGGCGCCGTCGAGATCGACGGTGAAGCCGCCCTTGACCTGGTTGAAGATGACGCCTTCGACGCGCTCGCCCTTGTTGAACTTCTCTTCGAGCTTGACCCAGCTCTCTTCGCGGCGGGCCTTGTCGCGGCTCAGCATGGCCTCGCCCAGCGCGTTCTCGATGCGCTCGACATAGACCTCGACGCGGTCGCCGACCTTCATCTGGCCGTCCTTGGCCTTGGCGCCGAATTCCTTCAGCGGGACGCGGCCTTCGACCTTCAGGCCGACGTCGATGATGGCCATGTCTTTTTCGATGGCCGTGATGATGCCGCGCACGACCTGGCCTTCGCCGGAATGGCCGCTGGAAAACGACTCGTCGAGAAGGGCGGCGAAATCGTCGCGGGATGGATTGGATTGGGACATTGTTTCTCCTGGAGGTCCCGCATCGCGGGACAGGCGCCGTGGGTTAGCGTTGCGTTGGCCTGCCGGCGTTCCCGGGCGAAATGCCCTGGTGCCGCTTCGGGCGGCGTGACCGGCGCAAGGAATGCTGGCAGGCTGGTTCAGGCCCGATATGGGCGTCGGCCACGCTTCCGGCGAGCGGAAGCCGGGGACGCCCGGCTCAGGTTTCGTTCCGCTTGGCGAGGACGCCGTCTACGATCGTCCGCGCCGCCTGGAACGCGGCCTCTATAGACATTTCGGAGGTGTCGAGCAAGTGCGCGTCCTCGGCCGGCCGCAGCGGCGAGTCGGCCCGGCCGATGTCGCGCCGGTCGCGCTGCTCGATGTCGGCGAGGATGTCGGCCAGAACGGCGGTGCCGCCGCGGTTCTCGATGTCGCGCAGCCGGCGCCCCGCCCGCACCACGGCGCTCGCGGTGATGTAGAGCTTCACGTCCGCGTCCGGACAGACGACGGTGCCGATGTCGCGGCCGTCGAGCACCGCGCCGCCGGCACGGCCGGCGAAGGCACGCTGCTTGTCGACGAGGACGCGCCGCACCTCCGGGATGACCGCCACCTTGGAGGCGGCATCCGCCACCGCGTGCGCCGACAGGCCGTGCTTGTCGAGATTGCTCAGGTCGACATGCCGGGCGGCCTCGACCGCGTGCGCGGCGTCGTCGAGCGGCCAGCCGCGCTTCAGCAGCTCGTGCGCGACGGCGCGATAGGTCAGGCCGGTGTCGAGATGGGCGAGATGATAATAGTCGGCGATGCGGCGGGCGAGCGTGCCCTTGCCGGAGGCGGCGGGGCCGTCGATGGCGATGGTGAGAGCGTCGATCATGGCGCCGCATGAAGCCGAGATGCGCCGAAAAGGCAAGGGGCGGATCCGTCAGGGTTTGCCGGCCGCCCGCGACCGGAGCCATTCCGCGTAGCCATGCTCGAACGGGAAAGGCGTCGGCTGCCAGAGGTGATCAACAGCTAGGCTTACGCTGGCGGTCGCCTCGACTTCACGAAGTACCCTCGCAATGCCATCATGATCGCCAGCATCCAGCAACTCACAAAGCTGCCGCTCATGAACGCCGGCTGCGTCAAGTTTGTCTGGCAGCGTATCTGTCGACCATCTCGTCCTGTGCCAGCGCATCAGCATACGCGCTGCGCTAAAGTTGCCCATCGCGAGTTCCAGTCTGAAGTGCAAAGCGTCCCGCTGCCAGATTTCTATAGGATCGTTCATCGCATAGCTGTAAAGCTGGTCGAACGCTTCCAGAGAGCGAAAGAACGGCAGAATGAGAGTATCGATGTTGTCGAGCAAGTGTTGTTTAGACAATTGCTCAGGCCCCATCAAAACGGCGTCGCCGAAAAACTTTCTGTCCCCACTCTTGAAGTCCCTTACTTCGATCGCCGGCGGTACCGCGAACATGGGAAACGCCAACCACCGCGGTCGGAGAGCCCGGGCGATGCCGTCCAGCACTATCCCGCAAAAGACGTGGCGCACCGGGACGAGAAGCAGAAAGCGCTCGGCGATGCGGGTATCTGCATTTCGATCCAGTATCGGTCTCAGAAACCGCTGGTTTTGGCGAGACATCGTTCACACCGCTGTTCCGTCCGCATCCGCTTCGAACGGAAATAGTGACGGTTGCCAAAGTTGAAGGATTCCTAGTTTTTCGGCGTTGGCCGCCTCGGCCTCCCTTAACCCGCGTCCGATTTCCACGATGTCACCACGGTCGAGAAGATCGCAAAGCGTCAGAGTCAAACGATAGTCGCTGATACGTTGCCCAGTTTTACCGCTGGCTACCAGCCATCGCTCCCTGTGCCACCTCATCAGAATTTCAGCCGCGTCGAAGTTCCCCAATGCCACTTCCATCATAAAGTGAACCTCGGGTCGGAGAGAAAGCGAAAAAGCGCGATTCATGGTGTGTTGATAATACGACTGGATGGTAGAATTGCTCCGGAAGACAGGTAGAACCTCCTCACGAACCTGGCGGCACAACCTATTTGATTTTATATTTCCTTGAAAAGAGACCGCTTCCATGAAGTATTTGGTTTTCTTTGCGCCAATTGGCCCCCAAAACATGGTTGAGATGTCGAACACAAAGGTCGGGTGCAGATGCCATTCCAAGTATACCCTGCTTTCTCCCGCTGATCTTTCGGATATTTTACTGACAATATGTCTGACTGGGGCAACAAAAATACTATTTCCGGCGACGGAAGTGCTTTCCTCCTCGGAGAGCACTTCCTTAAGAATAATGCCGATTCCTTGTTGCTGTGTCATGCCTCACCCTACGGCGCTCTTCCGGTTCAGCGGCGACAATTTTGCAGGCCTCACTTCGATTATTATTACTCTCCGGCCGTCCGATACTTTGCGGCCACATTATAGAATATTTCCAACAATCGGGCTCGTGAAAGGCCAGCACGCCCAGTTTTCAGATCGTAAACACAAACCGCATCGTCGGTTCTTCGCTCCAGAATGTCTATCCTGACCGTGCCCTTCAAGCCGTAGCGTTCTTCATCTGCCTTGGATTTGAGAAGCGAAATCTCACTGCGGAAATTTGGGTCGCCAATTGCGTCGATCATAGCCTTGACACCCATATGGACCGCCGTCCCGTATGCGCCACGATTCCTGAATTGGTTGAGGTTCAGCGATCCGGCGACGTTGTTTGTCATACTCTGCACGAGAGGAAAGCGCGGACAAGCATCCGTCACGTCTTCGCGACTTAGCCCAGATGTCCAAAGTGGCGGCTCGCCGGGAACTGGCTGGAGTTCATCTGCCCTGAACGAAAACACAACGTTTTCGTCAGGCTCCTGCGTGCTCAGCCACCAGTTGTAAAGTTCGATCCCCGCGTCGAGGATAACCTCCGCCGGCGTCTTGAAGATCGAAGGTTTTTGGCCGGGTTTGCGCGAATCAAAGAATATCGCCTGCGCGATCGGGTTGGTCGTCGGCCCTTCCGGCGTCCATACTGCTTCGCTGATCGGCCGCCCGTCTGCATCGAAGATACGCTGCATGGCGCCGTCGTTCTCGAAGACGACGCGTTCGCCGCTTGGCAATGTGACGGTATTGCGCTCGGTCCCCGGAGATGGGTGTTCGGAGACGATCCGGCTGCCGCTGCGGCTGTGGACCGTCGTTGAAATGTGCGTGCCGTCGCCACGCAGCGCTTCGACATAAGCCCGCCACGGCATCTCGCCGCTGCGGTCGCGGACGATGCGTTCGGTCAGGCCCGGGGCATCCTCGACACCACCCTGGCGAGGCCTAGCCGCGGGAGCCGCACCGTCGGTCCACTGCCCGCCGTCCGGATTGCCGGCGGGTACGCGGGGTTGATTGGGATTGAAGCCCGCCTTCACGCGAAGCAGAAGCAAACTCGCCCGCATGGCCAGCGCGGCCATTTCGGACTTTGCTTTAAGGAATTGCAGTTTGTGTACCATCGAAGGACCCTCGGTTACGGACCTTCGAAGTTTGCAGGATAATATTCCTAGGGGGGCAAATTTATTCTCAATTCTCCTCGATCGATCTCCCTTGGATGCTTCGCGGAGCTTTACGCCTGAAGCCGGAACCTATCCGATCTCCGCGCCCAGCCCCGTCATCAGCCCCATGAACTCCGGAAAGCTGGTGGCGATCATCGCCTGGTCGTCGATCGTCACCGCCTTTTCGGTGGCGAGGCCGAGTATCAGGAAACTCATGGCGATGCGGTGGTCGAGATGCGTCTTGACCGTGCCGCCGCCCAGCCCCTTGCCGCCCGGCCGGCCGCGCACCGACAGCGTGTCCTTGCCCTCGGTGCAGTCGACGCCGTTGGCCTCCAGCCCGCGCGCCACCGCGGCGAGGCGGTCGCTTTCCTTCACCCGCAACTCGTCGAGCCCGAGCATGACGGTCTCGCCCTCGGCCAGGGCGGCGGCGGCGGCCAGCACCGGGTACTCGTCGATCATCGACGGCGCGCGCTCGGCCGGAACCGTGACGCCCTTAAGCTCTGAGCCGCGCACCCGGAGGTCGGCGACGTCCTCGCCCCCGGCGTTGCGCCGGTTCAAAAGCTCGATCGAGCCGCCCATCTCGATCAGCGTGGCGATCAGCCCGGTGCGGGTCGGGTTCATCAGCACGTTCTCGATCAGAATGTCGGAGCCCGGCACGATGAGCGCCGCCACCAGCGGGAAGCCGGCCGACGACGGGTCGCCCGGCACGGCGATCACCTGGCCGGTCAGCTTGCCCTGGCCCTCGATGCGGATGTGGCGGACGCCGGCCGCGTCCGTCTCGACCTCCAGCTTCGCGCCGAACCCCTGCAGCATCTTTTCGGTATGGTCGCGCGTCATCACCGGCTCGATCACCGTGGTGATGCCCGGCGTGTTCAGGCCCGCGAGCAGCACGGCCGACTTCACCTGTGCCGAGGCCATCGGCACGCGGTAGCTGATCGGCGCGGCCTGGCGCGGCCCGCGCAGCGTCAGCGGCATGCGGTCGCCCGGTGCGGCGTCGAGCACCTGCACGCCCATCTCGCGCAGCGGGTCGAGCACGCGGCCCATCGGCCGCTTCGACAGCGAGGCGTCGCCGACGAAGGTGGTGCGCATGTCATAGGTGCCGACCAGCCCCATGGTGAGGCGCGAACCAGTGCCGGCATTGCCGAAATCGAGCGGCGCGGACGGTTCCAGCAGGCAGCCATTGCCGGTGCCCTGGATGATCCACTCGTCGCCGTGCTTGGCGATGACGGCGCCCATGGCCTTCATCGCCTCGCCGGTGCGCATCACGTCCTCTCCCTCAAGCAGGCCGGTGATGCGGGTCTCGCCGGAGGCGAGGCCGCCGAACATGAAGGAGCGATGCGAGATCGACTTGTCGCCGGGAATGCGGGCGGTTCCGGAAAGCGCGGGAGACCGTCTGGCCGTCGCCGGCCGGGCGTCGCCATGGTGGGACATCGTTCTCAGACCTCGTTGCGCCGCCCTTCTTGCGGGCGCGCGGTTTCGCCAGTTGCGGGCGGTCTCCTACCATGGTGCCGGGCGGCGGTCATCCCCTGCGCGGAAAGCCGGGATGATGGCGCTTTTGCGAAAAAAACCCGGTGGTTTTTGGCTTTGACAGGCCAAACAACTGAGGTTAAGGGGACCGTTCTTTCTCGACGAGGCTAAGACGTGGCAAAACCCGAACTCGGCACAAAACGCATCGACCCGGAAACGGGCCGGAAATTCTACGATCTGAACAAGGACCCGATCGTTTCTCCCTACACCGGCAAGTCCTATCCATTGTCGTATTTCGAGTCCGCCGGCAGCAGCAAGGCGGTCGAGGAGGACGACAACGAGGAGCGCGAGCTCGACAACGAGGACGAAGGCGCGGAGGTCGTTTCGCTGGAAGATGCCGACGACGAGGCGAAGGGCGGCGACGACCTGCCCGATCTCGGCGACGACGATGTCGACCTTGGCGACGACGAGGAAGACGTTTTCCTCGAGGACGAGGAAGAGGACGGCGACGACGTTTCGGGCATCGTCGGGGTCGGCGAGGACGACGAGACGTGATCCGGCCGGCTGACCGTTCGCGGCAGCCGGCAAATAGCCGACACGAAAGGCTTGATCTTGTGCGCGGGCGAGGTTAGAAGCCGCCTGCGAAACGGTCCTCCGGGGCCGCATCCCAAGCCCGCAAGGGCCCGGCGCAAGCCGGAAGGACGGGGCCATAGCTCAGCTGGGAGAGCGCCTGCATGGCATGCAGGAGGTCAGCGGTTCGATCCCGCTTGGCTCCACCATTTCCAACACCCGGCATTTTCGGTCTGGCTCGTGTCCATAGCCCCGGCGGGCGCATGAATGACGTCGGGGGCCGGCCAGGAGTGATATCGCTAAAGCCTGAACAGGTCGCCGACCGAAATCACCGGGCCGGTGGGTTGGCCGGTGGGGGAGCCGCCGCGCGGTTCGAGGCTGATCGCCAGCGTGGCGCCGCCGGTCAGTTTTTCGCGCGCGGCGGGATCGACGGGGAGACGGGCGCTGGCGCCCGCGGGGATGACGCCCATCGACACCGGCGGGTTGCCGCCTTCTATCATCCAGAGCTGGAAGTCCCGGTCGGCAGCGCGCTCGCCGGAGACGTGGCTGAGGCCGACCTCGCCGCGCGCCGGGTCGTAGACGGCGAGATAACGCACGTCGCTGCCGTCGCCGCCGAGCGATGCGACGAGTTGGCCTTGCGGCGGGCCGGCGGGCGGAGCAGAGGCATAAGGGAGGGCGATGGCGACGACCAGGGCGGCGACGGCCAAGCCGCGCCAGAAAGCCAGGCTCGACCATAGGCCGCCGGCTTGCGGCGCCTGAACAGCGTCGGGACTCGCCGCCTCGGAAAACAAGCGCCGGTCGAGCGCGGCTTTTACCGCCGCCGGCGGCTCGACCGCGGGATAGGCCGATGCCAGGGGCTCGAAATGAGCTTCCCAGCGGTCCACCAGCCTGCCGAAGCCGGGATCGGCCTCGACGCGACGCGCGGCGGCCGCCCGCTCATCGGCCGGCAACACGCCGAGCACGAACTCGGCGGCGAGGAGGTCGTCCCCGCCACGGTCCGCCAGATCGTCGTCCGCGATGCTCATCGCTCCAGGCAGTCCCTGAGTCTCAACAGGCTGCGGCGCAGCCAGGTTCGCATGGTGTTCAGCGGCACGCGGTGGCGTTCCGCCAGTTCGGCATAACTCTCCCCCCGGATATAGGCGCCACGCACGGCTTCGGCGCGGTCCTTGTCGAGTTCGTCGAGACAGGTGCCGATGCGCCGCGCCTCGCTGCCGGCTGCGGCGAGCGCTTCCGGTCCGGGCGATGGGTCCGCAACATCCAGCGCCTCGTCGAGAACCACTGCCGCCCGGCGCCTCTGCCGGATGCGGTCGATGGCATGGTTGCGCGCCACCGCCACCATCCAGGAAATCGGGCTGAGCTCGGAAACAGCGAAACGATCCGCCTTTGTCCAGATCTTGACGAACACCTCCTGCAGCGCCTCCTCCGCCTCGGCGCGATCGTTCAAGACACGCAGGCAGACGCCGAAGAGTTTCGCGCTGGTCTGGCGGTAAAGCAGGTCAAAGGCCGCGCGGTCCTTCATCGAGACCCGCACGATCAGCCTGGTGACGTCCTGGGACGCCGTCATCGAAGGTAAGCCACCGCTAGCAACGGCTTCTGTTTCCTTGGGCGCGATGAACGATACCATGCGTTCGGTCCGCCATCGGCCGGATTCGGGACGACGGCGAGAAACGTATACGACTGGCGGGCCCGGTCGGATCGCGTCGCAGCCCAATTGAACGCACCAAGGCGACGACGTGCGTGGAGATTTCGATGGGCGGCGGTGTTGCGCCCTACGTTGCCCGTTGTCCTGCCGGACATCTGCCCTTCGAGGGGGAAGATTAGCCGACCGCTTTGCCGCGCCAATCTCAAGTGTCGCTGTCACGACGATTTCAAACCGAGGTCGTATCGGCATGTCTTCATTTGCCCCGTCCGTCCTTTCCGGCTAAGACGCCGCCGACCGAAAACCTCGCCCGGGACCCGACCAGCCATGGAAATCGCAGAAACCGCCGCCGCGCAAGCCGCCCTGCTGTCGCGCGCACTGCCGTACATGCAGCGCTACGAGAACAAGACGGTGGTGGTGAAATATGGCGGCCACGCCATGGGCGACGTCGCGCTCGGCCAGGCATTCGCGCGCGACATCGCGCTGCTGAAGCAGTCCGGCGTCAACCCGATCGTGGTGCATGGCGGCGGGCCGCAGATCGGCGCCATGCTGAGCAAGATGGGCATCGAATCGAAGTTCGAGGGCGGCCTGCGCGTCACCGACCAGAAGACGGTCGAGATCGTCGAAATGGTGCTGGCCGGCTCGATCAACAAGGAGATCGTGGCGCTGATCAATGCCGAGGGCGAGTGGGCGATCGGCCTGTGCGGCAAGGACGGCAACATGGTGTTCGCCGAGAAGGCGCGCAAGACCATCAAGGACCCCGATTCCAACATCGAGCGGGTGCTGGACCTCGGCTTCGTCGGCGAGCCGGTCGAGGTCGACCGCACGCTGCTCGATCTGCTGGCCCGCTCCGAGATGATCCCGGTGATCGCGCCGGTGGCGCCGGGCCGCGACGGCCACACCTACAACATCAACGCCGACACTTTTGCCGGCGCCATCGCCGGCGCGCTCGGCGCCTCGCGCCTGCTGTTCCTCACCGACGTGCCCGGCGTGCTCGACCGCGACAAGAATCTGATCGACGAACTTTCGGTGGCCGAGGCCAAGGCGCTGATCGGCGACGGCACCATCTCGGGCGGCATGATCCCGAAGGTCGAGACCTGCATCGAGGCGATCGAGCGCGGCGTCGAGGGCGTGGTCATCCTCAACGGCAAGACGCCGCACGCGGTGCTGCTGGAGCTGTTCACCGAACACGGCGCCGGCACGTTGATCGTGCCGTAGGCGTGGATTGACAGTCCCTTCCCCCGAACCCGATATTGGATTGGGTATTGGAAGAATATAATCCATAGATTATATTCCGGGGGATCTGGTGGAGATTTGGGTTCGGTCCGGGCTGGGTTTCCATGCCGGACGGGAATTGGAGCAATGGCTGCGAAAGAGGATCGATTCCGATCACTCGTCGGCGGTCATTACCTGCGTTCATGAATTGCTCGACGTAAGGCTCGCAGGCTTCGCGGCGCGAGCATATCTGTGGCAGCGGGAAGGCTTTGCTGATGTCTGGACCTTCCGGACCCTTCGCTTCCGCGTCGCCGCGACAGTTCCCGGCGACGGACGCGGCGATACGCGCGATTTCTGCCTCGTGGCGTCGGAGCGGATCGAAATCGGAGCGACAAGCGAAAGCAAGAGAGCGTTTCTCGATCGCGTGAGGTCGAGGCTCACAGACGGCTCCCAAATCCTGTGGACGATATGACCGATACCAACCTGTCCAGGCTTCTCAGTGAAATCGAGCGCGACCCGTCCTATGCCGACGCGCTGGTCCGTGTGCGCGCCGCTCGCGAAACCGCCGCACAGCTTCGCGCTATGCGCAAGCAGGCGGGGCTCACCCAAGCCGAACTCGGCAAGAGGCTCGGCGTCAGCCAAGCTCGTATCTCGCATGTCGAAAGCGGCCTCCTCGACCATCTTCCGGCAATCGACTTCGTATATCTCTATGCGGAAGCCTGCGGCTCAAATATATCGCTTCAGACTTCAGGAAAGGCGCAAAACGACCCGGAACATGACGGGAAACCGTCTCGGCAGGGCCGGTCGCTGGCCATAATAGATGCTCGCAAATTTGATGGAGAAATGCTCGCCCGATCGCTCATCGCTCGCGGCGTGGGAAAAGATATCGTGGTATTTGAATCGGCCGCAGAATTATACTTGCACCGGCCGCAATTACCGACGCTTTCGGCAATACTTCTCAACATTCGCGGCAGGAAGCCAACCAGCCAATCCACCGCCAAGGAAATAAGAAATCTTGTGGAATCTGAAGCCGCTCCTGTTATTCTGCTTACCGAGACCGATGAGCCATCGGAGGTATTGACTGCACTCAAGCTGGGTGTACGGGGTTTCTTGCCATCGTCAGTCGGTCTCGATGCCTGTATCGAAGCGATCAGGCTTGCGCTGGCTGGAGGTGTCTTCGTGCCGTCGAGCGCGGCCTTGAGCGCATGGCAACGTCTTGATACCGATGAAACTCCCAGTGAAAGCGTCCTCATACTGCGTCAAGCCGCGGTGATGGATGCCCTTCGTCGGGGGAAGAGTAATAAAACAATTGCCTATGAACTTAAAATGGCGGAAACTACTGTAAAAGTTCATGTCCGAAATATAATGAAAAAGATCAAGGCGACCAATAGAACAGAGGCGATCTACAAAATAAACGATCTCTACCACTCGGCCGAATCGCCTGGCGGCGAAGAGAAACCCGCGCAACCCGGCCTCGGAAGCGGCGCGGCAACCAAACCGGCCTGGCGCTCATAGGATATCCGATGCACTTCATGGCCAGCTTGTCGCCGGCAACCTGGCTTCAACTCGCGGCGGGCATCTCCGGATTCGTGGCGGCCATGCTGATGGCGGCGCCCGCTTTCCTGTCCATCAATTCCCGCAAAACGCTTGCTCGCGCGGCGAACCTGAAGCTTTCGATCACCGATCAGACCTTGCTCATCGAACAGGAACGCGTTCTGCTGCAGAACGCGCTTCGTGAACTGGAACAGGAGAGCCGCTTCCTCCGCTGGGGGCTGGTCCTGCTTGCGGTTTCATTCATCTTTTCGATCGTCAGCACGTTCGCAGGCGTATCGATATAGTCCGCGCACGATCGAACCCGGCGCCGGTAAGTTGATCGTGCCGTAGGCTCCGTCGCCCGCTGCGCCGATCAGGCTTTCGGCGGGGGAGAATTCACCCTGCCGCCCGAAGCCGGCCCGTTTCCGGCCGAAAGCCGCAGCGGACGGTGCAGGCCTTCCATCGCCTTGACGCGGCGGTCGTAGTCCGGCGCGATGGTTCCGAACACGCGGTCCCAGAACGAGAAATAGTTGCCGTAATTGTAGCGGAACTCGGAGTGGTGCTGGTCGTGGAAGAACGCGCACAGCATGGGCGACGGAAACCGCGCGCCCGGCGAGGCGAAATATTCGAAGCCCGCATGCCCGAACGTGCCGTTGATCTGATCGTAGGCCCGGTTGGCCAGGATGATGAGGGGCGGGAACGGCACGATGAAGACCATCAGCGTATGATGCGCCTGCGACAGCGCGGTATCCACGACCGTCATGGAATCATGGCTCCACGCCGTCGGCGCGACGCTGCGGTGATGGAAGGCATGGTGTCCGTAGAACAGTTTCGTGTGCAGCAGACGGTGCGCCCCATAGAACCAGAGGTCGGATATGACCATGCACAGGAAAAACAGCGGCAGTGCATTCCACCAGGTGAGTTGCCACGGCGTCGGCGCCCAGCCCATGTGCTGGGAGAACAGGCCGAGCGAGACCGACGTCGACGTCACCAGGATCGAAATCGTGCTCTGACCGATCTCGGCCCACATGCGCTTGTCGCCCCGACGCCCGGTCTGAATGCGACGCTCCGGATTGCGGCGATTAAGCCAGGTGATGGCGAGGCCGTAGAGGAAATAGAGCGCCAACGTAACGCCGTAAACCGCCGCGAGCAGGCTCAGGAAGGTCAGCAGAGGGTCGAAGGCATTCATGAGCACCGGAACGATCTCGCTGACCCGCATGCCGGATGCGTATCACGACTCGGGACCGTTGGCGAAGTCCAGGAATTGAAAGCAGCCGCTGCTACCCGTGGCATGGTTGGAGCGGGGCGGGGGTCACGCGCCCGTTCTGCCATCGGCGTCGATGGCGCGCGCTTCCGACGGCAGCAGGATCGGAATGCCGTCGCGCACGGGATAGGCGAGCTTTGCCACGCGCGACACCAATTCTCCCCGCTGGGGATCGAAGACGAGCGGCCCTTTGGTCAGGGGGCACACCAGGAGTTCGAGGAGCTTGGTGTCGATCCCGGCCTTGCTGGTCTCGTCACGCATGGGTTTCCGCGGAACGCCTTTCGGTTATTTGCAGGCGGAAATCGAGGAAAGCGCGGCCGAGATGCCCTTCAGCGAGAAGGTATAGTTGGTCGGGTTGCCGCGGCCGGATTTCGCCGCGACCTTCATGTCGGAGCCGCCTTTCATGGCAGCGATCAGCAGCGGTTCCTCGGCGGCGTTCTCGACCCAGGCCGACTTGCCCTTGGTGAACATCGAGAAGGTCTTGGCACCGACCGTGACCTGGACCTTGGAGTTCTCCTGGAAATTGTAGGAGGCGATGAATTGCGGCTCGTAGGTGACCTGTTGGCCCGGCCGCTGGCTGACGAAGAAGAAGATGTCGCCGTGGTCGAGCGTCGGCGGCTGCTTGTCGGTGGGGACGGTCAGCACGTAGCAGACCTTGCCGTTGCCGGACTGGTAGCTGTAGGTGCCCCAGGCATTGTGCTGACCGATCTTGGTCGCCGACTGGGCCAGCGCCGGCACGGCGCCCGCCACCAGGATCAGGCCCGCAACCGTTGCTAACAATCCGCGCATCTTTTCACCGTCTCTTTTTCGTCTGCTGGAATGCAGGAGCAGGCAGGATTTCGGCCCCGCCCGTTGGTTTAATTTTGAATTAGTCAGGGTTACGAATTGGTGAACGTCCGCGAAAAAGGGCACCCGCCATTCCGTTACCGCCGCCTATTGCGCCCGCCAGCCTGTCGGCCGGCAGACGCACCATCCCCTGGCGGTGTTTGAGACAACAAAAACGGCAGCAGTTTGACTTTTGCGGCCGGCATGCAATGGAACGGCAGGTCGCGGCCCCTGGTGGAGGTTGCCGGGCCGTGGGGAGACAGGGTTCGGCATGAACCAGGCATGACCGGCGCGCGCGAGGATGACGAGTTTTCCCGGCTGGCGAGGCAGGTCGCGGTCGCGCGCGACCGCGAGGCGTTCGTTCGTCTGTTCGATCATTTCGCGCCGCGCATCAACGGCTATCTGCAGAGGCTCGGCATGGAGGCGTCGCTCGCCGAGGATCTGGCGCAGGAGGTGATGGCGGTGCTGTGGCACAAGGCGCATCTGTTCGATCCGGCCAAGTCGTCGCTGGCGACGTGGCTGTTCCGCATCGCCCGCAACCGCCGCATCGACGGGCTGAGGCGGGATCGCACACGGCGGTTCGACACCGCCGACCCGGTGCTGCAGCCGGAGGAATCGCCGGCGGCCGACGCCGGCATCGACGCCCGCCACCGCGACGCGCGCATACGCGAGGCAATGGCCGGACTGCCGGACGAACAGCTTGAACTCGTCCGCTACGCGTTTTTCATCGGGCTGTCGCACAGCCAGATCGCCGAACGCACCGGCCTGCCGCTCGGCACGGTCAAATCGCGAATCCGGCTGGCGTTCGCGCGGCTGCGCAAGGCGCTGGAGGCCGATCCGCAGGTGGATACCGACTGACCCGGAGCGCCGGGAATGGATGCCCGGCAGGGCGTCCACGGTGCGCTTCAGGAAATGCCGTGCAGGGCTTCCCGCGCCGCCAGCCGGTGGGCCGGCTTCACATGGGCGCGGATGGCGGCAAGCGCGGCCGTCAGCACGGCGATGTCGTCGGTGAAACCGATGCCGAAGAACACGTCCGGGATGGTGTCGGCCGGCAGCACGAAATAGGCGAGGGCGGCCAGCATGACGCCCTTGGCCCGCATCGGCGTGCTCTTGTCCATGGCGCAATAATAGCCGGCGACGACCTCGTCCATGAACGGCACCTGCGCGGCGGCCCGCTTGACGGTGCGCCAGAACTTTTCGCGGACGGCCTGTTCCTGACCCGGCTGCTGCGGCTTGTTTGCCATCGGCATCTCTCCCTTCAGGCTAAATGTGGTAAGATTTCGGGCGACTGCAAGGGCCGGGGCACGCGGACCGGCCGCTGCCCGCCGAGCGCTGCGAAAATCGCATGCGACGCGCATCGTCAGGTCCGAAAGATGGTTCGTGGTCAATGGCTTGCCAGGAAAGCGGGGCGCTTCCAAGCCGACGGACCTGACGTAACGGTCCGTGGACCTGCCGAAATGGGCCGGCCCACCCTCGCCAGGCTGACTGAAGTTCCCGACTGGAGCCGCGGGACTGCCGCTCCCTCGGCTGCCGTCAGAGCATCCGGATCAGCTCGTGACAAATCCGTTCATCAGTCCAGCCAGCCTGAAGTCGAGCGCAGTGAGGCCGCCGGCGTCATGCGTGTTCAGCCGGACCTCGACCCGGTCGTAGACGTTCGACCAGTCGGGATGGTGGTCGAGCTTTTCGGCGGCGAGGGCTGTGCGGGTCATGAAGGCGAAGGCGGCGCCGAAATCGGCGAAGACGAAGCTGCGGCCGATCGAGGCGCCGTCGGCGGCGAGCGTCCAGCCGTCGAGGCCGGCCAGCGCTTCGTCGATCGCGGCGGCGGAGAGTTTGGTGCGGGCCATGGGGGCACTCCATTCGCATTGGTGCAGGATGCCTGCCACGGTCGGGCCGGTGGGGCAAGGCGGCGCCGTGAAAAGCTGGCGAGCGGCATCGCGCCGCCTTTCCATCGCCGCTCCGTCGACCTAACCTCCGCCCGCAACCGGAGGACCTTGCGATGCGCGACTGGAAACTGCCCTGGGCCGGAGGCTGTCGCTGCGGCCGGGTGCGCTTTACCGTGAGCGCGCCGCCGCTGCTGGCGTCGGCCTGCCATTGCAGCGGCTGCCAGAAGATGACGGCGAGCGCCTATTCGCTGTCGCTTGCCGTTCCGGCGGAGGGTTTCGCGGTGACCGAGGGCGAGCCGGTACTCGGCGGCCTGCAGGGCGCTTCGCACCATTTCTTCTGCCCGTTCTGCAAGAGCTGGATGTTCACCCGGCCGGAAGGCCTGGACTGGATGGTGAACCTGCGCCCGACCATGCTGGACGAGCACGACTGGTTCGTTCCGTTCGTCGAACTCTACACCGGCGAGGGCCTGCCCTGGGCGAAGACGCCGTCGCGCTACAGCTACGAGACCTTGCCCGACGACGAGCGCTTCATGGCGATGGCGCAGGAGTATGCGGCCGAGGGCGCCGGGCCGGGCTGAGCGGAAGCACATGTCGCCACGGGTCAGACTGAGACGGCTGGACGGAACTTACGGCATCGCGCGGCTCGACGCCGCCGACCGCCTGCCAGCATGGGCCGACGGCGGCGGATTCGTCAGCATCAGCCGGAGCGATGACGAACTGTCCGTCGTCTGCCGGCAGGACCGTATTCCGGCCGCCGTCAAGCAGGATGGCGACTGGACCTGTTTCAAGTTCGAGGGGCCGTTCGCGTTCGGCGAGACGGGCATCGTCCTGTCGGTGATCAAGCCATTGTCGGAGAACGGCATCGGCATCTTCGTGGTCTCGACCTTCGACGGCGACCATCTGCTTGTGAAGACGGTGGATGTCGAAACGTCGCGGGCACTGCTGATCGGCGCCGGCCACGCGCTGGCGTGAGTCCCGACATCGCACTTCGCGCGGCCACCTTCTCCCACAGGGGGAGAAGGGGAGTGCTGCAGCCGGGTCTCGGCTAATCGCCATCGGCGCGGCGGCTAGCGGGCAGCCGTCACGCCCTCCTCCCAATAAGGCGGGGTGCCGAAGGCGGCGCGCAGATGTTCGGCGAGCGCGCGCAGCTTTGCCGATGGACGTCGGCCTTCGGCGTGCGCCATGAAGATGAACTCGGGGGCCGGCTGGAGACCGACGTCGACGATCTTCAGCCGGCCGCCGCGAATGGCCGGGCCGGCGATGAACAGCGGCAGCAGAGCGATGCCGAGGCCGGCGACCGCCGCGTCGCGCATCATGTCGCCGTTGTTGACCCGCAGCGCGACCTTCGCGCGGACGATCGCCGCGCCATCCGGCCCTGCGAAGCGCCAGTCGGCGATGCCGCGATTGGTGTAGAAGATGCCCTTGTGGGCTTCGAGTTCTGCGGCCGAGGCAGGTTTGCCGAAGCGGGCAAAATAGTGGTCGGAAGCGACCAGCAGGCGGCGGCTGGGGGCGAGGCGCCACACCATCAATCGTGAATCGTCGATGGCGCCGTGGCGGATGACGCCGTCGTAGGCGCCGGAGGCGATATCGACGCGGCGGTCGTCGAGGTCGAGCGTGAGTTCTACCTGCGGGTTGGCGAGCAGGAAAGGGTAGAGCGCCGGGCCGAGATGAAGGCGGCCGAAGGTGATGGGCGCGGCGACGCGCATCGGGCCGGCGAGCGTGCCGCGCCGCTCGGCAAGGTCGGCCGCCGCTTCCGATACCTCGATCACGATGCGCCGGGCGCGCTCGAGGAAGGCGGCGCCATCCTCGGTCACCGACATTTTTCGGGTGGTTCGATGCAGCAGCGTCGCGCCAAGGCTGCGCTCCAGCTCGGCCAAGCGCTCGCTGACCACGGATTTCGAGAGGCTGAGGGAACGGGCCGCCGCGCTGATCGAGCCTTCCTCGGCCACCGCCACGAACGTCGTTATGCCTTCCAGCTTCATTGTTCGGCTTTTCCGGAAAATAGGTTCGCTTACGGCAGGATACCCGGAACGAGGACGCTCCGCCATATTGCGGACAACGGCGATCAAGCCGAACAAAAGGAAACGCAGCCATGGGCAGGCTTTCAGGTAAACGCGCGCTGATCACCGGCGGCACCAGCGGCATCGGGCTGGAGACGGCGCGGCAATTTCTCGAAGAGGGCGCCCGCGTCGCCGTCACCGGCACAAATCCCGAAACGCTGGAAGCGGCGCGCAAGGCACTGGGCGACGGCGCGCTGGTGATCAAGGCGGACGCCGCCGACGTCGCCGGGCAGAAGGCGGTGGCGGACGCGGCCGCCCGGGCGTTCGGCGGGCTCGACATCCTGTTCGTCAACGCCGGCATCGCCCAGCTCAAGCCGGTCGAGGCGTGGGACGAGGCAGGTTTCGACCGCGTCTTCGACATCAACGTCAAGGGTCCGTTCTTCCTGATCCAGGCGCTGCTGCCTGTCCTCGCTAACCCGGCCTCGATCGTGCTCAATACCTCGGTAAATGCCCATATCGGCATGCCGAATTCGAGCGTCTACGCGGCGTCGAAGGCGGCCCTGCAGTCGCTGATCCGCACCTTGTCGGGCGAACTGATCGGCCGCGGCATCCGCCTCAACGCGGTAAGCCCCGGACCTGTATCGACGCCGCTCTACGGCAAGCTTGGCTTTTCCGAGGCAGACCTGAAGAATGTCGCCGAAACGATCAAGGACAAGGTGCCGGCCGGCCGCTTCGGCACGCCGTCGGAAATCGCCAAGGCCGTGGTGTTCCTGGCTTCGGATGAGGCAGCCTATACGGTCGGCAGCGAAATCATGATCGACGGCGGCATGGGTACGCTGTGAGGCCTTTCATCCGAACACGTGCCCGTAACAAGTTCAGGCGTCTTCCACCGCGGCCTCGATACGGCGGCGGGTGATCCCGCGACGGCCTCGATGGATGGAGCGCGCCACGACCGGCGCCGGTCGGCCGCATGCGGATTGGCCGCGTGGCCACGCTTGCGTGGAACGCCTCGTGCTGCCAACCTGCATCACGCTGCCGTGTAGACCTGAAGGGACCAGCCGATGACGATCGAGGACAAGGCCAATGCCGCGCTCGACATGGTCTATTCGGCAAAGACGCCCGCCGAGATGGCGGCAGCCTATGCCGCCTGGGCCGCGAGCTACGATGGCGAAACCGCCGCGCTCGGCTATTGCCTGCCCTTCCTGATCCCCGGCTGGGTAACGCGCTACGTGCCGGCCGGCGAAGGCCCGCTGCTCGACGCCGGCTGCGGCACCGGCCTGTCCGGGCCTTGCCTGAAAGCGCTGGGCTACCATGAGCTTGCCGGGCTCGACCTGTCAGCCGACATGCTGAGGATCGCCGGCACGCGCGGCGCCTATGCCGACCTGCGCGAGGCCGCGCTCGGCGGTCCGCTGCCCTGGCCGGACGGCCATTTCCGCGCCTTCTTCTCCACCGGCGTCTTCACCATCAGCCATGCTCCGGCCTCCGGCCTGTTCGAACTGGCCCGCATCACCCGGCCGGGCGGCCACGCCATCTTCACGGTGCGCGACCAGATTCTTGCCTCGGGCGGCTTTCCCGAGGTGTTCGCGGAGCTGGAGCGGCAGGGAAAGTGGCGGAAGCTGGAGGAAAGCGACTGGTTCCGCGCCTATGCCATCGCCGACCCGGACGCGCTGGTGAAGTGCTTCGTCTTCGAAATTCTTTAGCCGGCAATCCTGCCTCAACGGCGGTGGCCGCCGGTGGTTTGAACTGCCGGCTCAGTCCTCGACGTCGTCGGCGGGATAGGGTGTGCCGGCGAGGATGACGATGCCGACCACGAAGAAGATCAGGATCGTCGCCATGCCGAGGCGCGGCGAGACGAGCGCGGTGACGCTCGCCACCATGAACGGGGCGAGGAAGCTGGTCGCCCGGCCGGACAGCGCGTAGAGGCCGAAATAACGGCCGGCCTCTGCGGCCGAGACGCTGCGGGCGAGATAGGAGCGCGACGACGCCTGCACCGGGCCGAAGGCGAGGCCGATGAACAGGCCGTAGGCGACGTAGGCCTTTTCCGCCGCCGTGCCGAACATGCCGCCGGTGTCGTCGAATGCCAGGTCGATCAGCCCGAACAAGGTGAAGCCGGGTCCGGTGGAGACGATGCCGACGGTGGCGAGCGTCAGCACGACGAGCGAGACCATGACCACCCATTTGGAACCGAGCGCGGTGTCGAGCCGGCTCGCGACAAGGCAGCCGAGGATGGCAACCACGTTCAGCAGGATGCCGTAGATGCCGAGTTCGGTAATGGTCCAGCCGAACATGGCGGCGGCGAAGCCGCCACCCAGCGCCAGCAGCGCGTTGACGCCGTCCTGGTAGATCATGCGGGCGGCGAGGAAACGCACGATGCCGAGCCGCTGCCGGGCCTCCGCGAAGGTCGACTTGAGTTCGGCTAGGCCTGTCCGGATCGCCGGCCCGAGCGCCATGCCCCTGGCGCTGTCCGGCGTAAAGAACAGCATCGGCAGTATGAAGACGAAATACCAGAGAGCGGAGAGCGGCCCGGTGGCGCGCGCATCCTCGCCCTTCAGCGGGTCGAGGCCGAACAGCGGGTCGACGCCGATGATCGTCTTGCCGGTTTCCGGCGAACCGGCGAGCAGCGCCACCACGAAGATGAGCGCGATCATGCCGCCGAGATAACCCAGGCCCCAGGCGATGTTGGAGATGCGGCCGATCTCGGCCTTGGAGACAAGGCGCGGCATCATCGAATCGTTGAAGACGATGGAGAATTCGGCGGCGACGGTGGCGAGGCAGAAAAAGATGAGCACGAAGACGAGGCTGGAGCCCGGCGCGGCGTACCAGAGCATCGACAGCGAGACGATCTTGATCGCCGCGAAAAACATGATCCACGGCTTCTTGCGGCCGGTCTGGTCGGCGACCGAACCCAGGATGGGCGAGAGGATGGCGATGACGAAACCCGCCGCGGCGACGCCGTAACCCCAGGCGGCCTGGCCGGCTGCCGGATCGCTGGCCATGCGCGACACGAAATAGGGGCCGAAGATGAAGGTGGTGACCACCGTGAAGAACGGCTGCGCCGCCCAGTCGAAGAACATCCAGCCCCAGATGCCGCGCCTCGGAACGGCGCCGGCGGCGATTGCGGTCATGGACACTCCGGCTGTTTGCAGGTGACGCGAGGTGGGTGGCTAGTCTTAGCGATTTCGAGCGCAGGTTTGTAGCGCGAAACGCGATCCAGTTGTCAGCGAAAGACACGTTGGGCGAAGCCGTGGCGTTTCGCCCCGCGCGCTGCCGTGCGGGCACGCACGACGCAGCGAGGACGACGTGATAGATGCCGCGCAAATGACGTTGTTCGGGAGACTCCGTGATGCAGGAAACGATCTATCGCGGTGGCTGCCTGTGCGGACACATCCGCTACGAGGCCGTCGGCCCGGCCGACAGGCCGCACACCTGCTCCTGCGCGATGTGCCAGCGCCACACCGGCGCGCTCACCGCGACCTGGGTCGAGTTCCCGCGCGAGCGGGTGACGTGGACAGGGCCGGGCGGCATGCCTTCGACCTTCCGGTCGTCGGACTATTCCAGCCGCGCCTTCTGTCCCCACTGCGGCAGCTCCATCGGCGCGCTCGACGACGAGCCGACGGTCGCCCTGCTGCTGGGCGGGTTCGACGAGAGCGACCGGGAGGAGCTTATGCCGCTCTACCACTCCTACGAGGATGGCAGGCCCACGTGGTGGCATGTAAAAACTGCGGCCGATGACCAACAAACCGGCTAATCGTTGTCCGCAAGCACGATGGCCTGGCCGCCGTGGAAAACACGAACGATGGTGACCGACTCTCCTTCGACACGGAACGCGATGCTGGCCTTGCGGTGGTATCCTACGATCCGCAAACCCAACTGGATATCATCCCGGCGCATGCCTCGCTGCGGGAAGGTCTTCAAATCCATGCAATACGCATACAGCTTTCCGACATAAGCGGCGGCCACACGTTCGCCGGCACGTGGCGACAGATAATCGTAGAGATGCTGGAAATCCTGGATAGCCTCGGGCGTCAGCGTGACCCGGTGCGTCATTCGTCGCGCTTCCGGGAGGAGCGTGCGGTCATATGCGCGGCAATGCGCCGCCACGCCTCATCCGCGGGAATAACCCGTGACGGGTCGGCGTCGAGGGCATGCAATGTCGGCACGACCTCCTCGACCAGCCACTTCTCGATGGCGGCGTCGCGGGCCGCCAGACTGCGCAGGCCGTCGCGAACCACCTCGCTTTCGGTGGCGTATTCACCGGAGGCAACCTTGTCCTTGACCATCTTCGCCATCTCCAGCGGCAAGGTGATGGTCAGGGCTTGTGTGGAGCGCATGTGGATCGTCCGAGCTTGAGTGTATGATTTAATCATACACTCGCCGGGCTATTCACGAAAGAGGCGTTCTCAAAGCGCCGTCAGGTCGTGCATCAGCCCGGCCGCCACCGACAGCCGCGACACGGTGATGTCGCCGCCCTCGGTCAGCGCCTGCAGGCGCTCGCGGGTGCGGGATACGCGCTCGCCACCGGCCTCCAGCCATTTCGCCACCGGGTCGCCGCCCTTGCCGTGCCCGGTCAGCGCCGCGATCGCGATGCCGCGTCCCGCCGCGCCGAGCGTGTCCATCGCCCGGATGAGCGCCATGCCGTCATAGTAGTCGGTCGTGGTGACGGCGCGGGCCGCGTCCTCGATGCGGGCGATGCGGAAAGCCTCGCTGACGGCAAAGAAGGCTTTCGCCGCCTCGACGATGCCGGCATTGGCGGTGCGCGCCACCAGCGCGATCTCCGGGATCGCCTGCACGGCGTCCGCCGCCGCCAGCTTCTCCGCCAGCCCTTCCGGCGCTCCGGCAGCCAGGAAGCCGAGCCGGCGCTCGTCGAGTTTTGCGCGGCTGTAGGCCGGCAGCAATGCCGCCAGCTTGGGCTCCAGCGCCTTGCGGGCCTCCTGCAGCTCAGCGATGCGGGTTCCGACCGGCGCGTCGCTGTGGTCGTTCTTGAGCAGCCAGGCGCATTCGGAAAACAGCAGCCAGGCGACCGACTGGTAGAGGTCGAGCTGGACCTGGCCGTCGATCCTGTTGTCGAGCGCGTCGATGTCGGCATAGAGCGCCGGCAGCGCAAAGCCGTCGCGCACCACGGCGAAAGCCGTGGCGATGTCGGCGGCGCTGCGCCCGGTCGAATCCTGAAGCCGGCTGACGAATGACGGACCGCCGCGATTGACCAGGTCGTTTGCCAGCACCCGCGAGATGATTTCGCGCCGCAGCCGGTGCTCGCCGATGTCGCCGGCGTATTTTTTTGCCATCCGCTCGGGGAAATAGCCGGAAAGGTCGCGTTCGAAATGCGGATCGTCGGGCACGTCGCTGGCGAGCAGGTCGGAGAACAGCACGATCTTGGCGTAAGCGAGCAGCACGCCGAGCTCGGCGCGGGTCAGCGGCTCGCCGCGCGCCGCGCGTTCGGAAAGAGCCGCGTCCGACGGCAAGGTCTCAACCGCGCGGTCGAGCAGGCCGCGCGCCTCCAGGCCGGAGATGAAGCGGGCTTGGTGCGCCATGTCGGCGAGACCGCGTTTCCGCTGCAGCGAGATCGCCAGCGGCTGCTGATAGTTGTTCGACAGCACCAGCGCGCCGACCTCCGGCGTCATCTCAGCGAGCAGCTTGTCGCGGGCCGGCCGTGCCAACGCGCCCTTGCGCATGGCCGAGGCCAGCGCGATCTTGATGTTGACCTCGACGTCGGAGCAGTTGACGCCGCCGGAATTGTCGATGGCGTCCGAGTTGCAGGCGCCCCCGGCGAGGCCGAACTCGATGCGGCCGCGCTGGGTAACGCCGAGATTGGCGCCTTCGCCGATCACCTTGGCGCGCACTTCCGCCGCGTTGACGCGGATGGCGTCATTGGCGCGGTCGCTGGCGTCCTGGTTGGTCTCGCCGGCCGCCTTCACATAGGTGCCGATGCCACCGAACCAGAGCAGGTCGACCGGCGCCTTGAGGATGGCGTTCAGGATTTCGACGGGCGAAGCCGTGGCCTTGCCGAGGCCGATCGCCGCGGCGGCGGCCGCGCTCAGCGTCACCGATTTCTGTGCGCGCGAGATGATGGCGCCGCCCTCGGAGAGCTTCGACTTGTCGTAATCCTGCCAGCTCGAGCGGGGCAGGTCGAACAGGCGCCGGCGCTCGGCGAATGCCGCCGCCGCGTCCGGGTCCGGGTCGATGAAGATGTCGCGATGGTCGAAGGCGGCGATCAGCCGCGTCTGCTCGGAGAGAAGCATGCCGTTGCCGAACACGTCGCCGGACATGTCGCCGACGCCGACGGTGGTGAACGGCTGGGTCTGGATGTCGCGGTTCATCTCGCGGAAATGCCGCTTCACCGCTTCCCAGGCACCCTTGGCGGTGATGCCCATCTTCTTGTGGTCGTAGCCGGCCGAGCCGCCCGAGGCGAAGGCGTCGTCCAGCCAGAAATCATGCGCCTGGCTGATGGCGTTGGCGGTGTCGGAGAAGGTCGCGGTGCCCTTGTCGGCGGCGACGACGAAATACGGGTCGTCGACGTCGCGCCGCACCACGTCGGCCGGCGGCACGATGCCGTCGACGTCGATGTTGTCGGTGACCGACAGCAGGCTGGAGACGAAGTTGATGTAAGCCTGCCTGCCCGCCTCGAACCACAGGTCGCGGCTGGTGGCCGGCGGCAGCCGTTTCGGATAGAAGCCGCCCTTGGCGCCGACCGGCACGATGACGGCGTTCTTGACCTGCTGCGCCTTGACCAGGCCGAGCACCTCGGTGCGGTAGTCCTGGGCGCGGTCGGACCAGCGCAGGCCGCCGCGCGCCACCGGGCCGAAGCGCAGGTGCACGCCCTCGACCTCGGGCCCGTAGACGAAGATCTCGCGCCACGGCCGCGGCTCGGGCAGCCCGTCCAGCGCCCGCGAATCGAGCTTGATCGCCAGCGAACGGCCTTTCTCCTTCGTTCCGGGGGCGAAATGGTTGGTGCGCAGCGACGATTCGATCAGGTTGAGGTAACGCCGGATGATGGTGTCGTCGTCGATGCTCGGGACCTCCTGCAGCGAATCCTTGATCTTCGCCTTGAGGTGCTTGGCGGTGACGTCGCCGTCCCTGGCCGCCGGGTCGAACAGCGCGGTGAACAGCTGGAACAGGCCGCGCGCGGTCTCGGGATAGCGGTTCAGGGCGGCGGCGACGAAATCCTGGCTCTGCGGGATGCCGGCCTGCTGCAGGTAGCGGCCATAGGCGCGCAGGATGACGATCTCGCGCGACCACAGGCCGGCCGTCTGGGCGAGCGCGTTGTAGCCGTCGTTGTCGGCCTCGCCGCGCCATGCCGACAGCAGCACGTCCTCGAACAGGGCGCCGCCGTCCGACAGGTCGATCGGCCTGCCGAAGGCGCTTTCCAGCTCCATGTCGTGGATGAAGACGAGGCCGCCATCGGTGCCGCGCACGTCGAAGGTGCGTTCGCTGATGACGCGGAAGCCCATGTTCTCCAGCATCGGCACGCGCCGCGACAGCGCCACCGGCTCGCCGTGGTGGTAGATTTTCAGGGCCGCCTGCTGGGGCGTCTGGTCGGCGTGGCGGTAGTAGTCGATGGCGATGCGGTTGTCCGTCGACAGCGGCGAGATGCGGCGCGCGTCGGCGAGCGCCTCTGCGACGCTGAAGGAGCCGCGGTAGCTTTCTGGGAATTTCGCGGCTACGGCGGCGAGCTTTTCGTCGAGGCCGGAGGCGGCCGCCTCGTCGCGCAGCCCGTCCTCCCAGGTGCGCACGATGTCGCGGATGGCCGCCTCGATCGCCGACTGCTCGACCTTCGGCGTCTTGCCGCCGGAGCGGCCTATGATGAAGTGGACGCGCGCCAGCCCGCCCTCGGGGAAGGCGGGATAATAGGCCGAGAGCCGGCCGTCGAAGACGGTCTTCAGATATTGGCCGATGCGCTCGCGCACGATCGAATCGTAGCGGTCGCGCGGCACGAAGACGAGCACGGAGACGAAGCGGTCGAACTGGTCGACACGCACCAGGGCGCGCACGCGCGGCCGCTCGACGAGGCCGAGGATGGCTTCGGCGTGCTTGCGCAGGATCGGGACGGGAATCTGGAAGAGCTCGTCGCGCGGATAGGATTCCAGCACGTTGATCAGAGCCTTGCCGGAATGGTCGGCGGGGTCGAAGCCGGATTTCTGGATGACCGCCTGGGCCTTGGAGCGCAGGTAGGGGATCCGCATCACCGAGCGCGTGTAGGCGGTCGAGGTGAACAGGCCGACGATGCGCAACTCGCCGGACAGCTTGCCCTCGGCGTCGTAAGTCTTGACGCCGACATAGTCGAGATAGGCGCGACGGTGGACGACCGACTTGGCGTTGGCCTTGGTGACGATCAGCGGATCGGGGCCGTGCAGGAAGGCGCGGATTTCCGGCGTCGTGTGGCCGTCCTCGTTGCTGTCGCGCCTGAGCACCAGCACGTCGGGGTCGGCGAGGATGCCGAGGCCGCGCTTGTCGGTGCGTTGCAGCGTTCCGGATTTTTCGCCGCCGCTGTAGGAGAACTCGCGCATGCCGAGGAAGGTGAAGTTATCGTCGCGCAGCCATTCGAGGAAGGCGATGGCCTCGGTGATGACCTCCTTCTCCAGCGGCACCGGCGCGTAGCGGTATTCGGAGATGGCGTGGTCGAGGCGGGCGAGCATCGGCTTCCAGTCGGCGGTGGCGGCACGCACCTGCACCAGCACCTTGGCCAGCCGCTCCTTCAGGCCGGCCGCGTCGTCGGCCGACAGCGGCTTGACGTGGACATGGATGACGCTCAGCCGGTCGCCGCCAGTGTCACGCGTCGAGCCGCCGTCGCCGAGGATTTCCTCGACGCCGGCTTCGCCATGCCGCACGACGATGACAGGGTGGGTGACAAGAGCCGGCTCGCCGGCGGTGTCGGTGATCTCGCCGAGCACCGAATCGAACAGGAACGGCATGTTGTCGTTGACGACGGTGACGACCGTGACCGGCAGGCCGTCCCGGGTAATGCCGGCGTCGCGCTCGATCGAGACGATGCTGTCGCCCTTCCTGTGGGCGGCGACCGCCTTGCCGGCCAGCGCCGCGGCGCGTTCGAGTTCGGCCGGTTCATAGGCCGCGGCATCCTCGGCCGGGGCCCGCGCAAGCAACAGTTCGGCAAGATTCCTTGCGCCTTTGCCCTCGTCCTTCACGCCCGCCCTGGTCTTCGTGCCAGCCATAGACAGCCTCCCCCGCTTCCCGTTTCGCCGCATCGTAGCAGAGGCCGGATGATTTTCGACCCCGCAGTACTACCGAAATTGCCGCGAAAGTGTGCAAGCGTCGTGACCGGAAGGTGACCAGACGATAGAAATTCGTGCAGACGGGAAGCGTCGGCGACGCAACTGGACACCGAACCTCAGTCGAACCCGCCGAGCGGCTGGTAGCCGCGAAAATAGTCGACGACAAAACGCTTCGGGTAGGCCGCTTGCCGGTCGAGCGGGCCGGACGGCTGGTCCGGACGTTCGTAGATGCCGAGCATGATCTGCATGGGATAGTCCGGCGACTGATGGACGCGCCGCAGCAGCCGGTCATCGATGAAGAAATCGACGTGGCCAGGCGTCCACTCCGCCGCGTAGACATGGAACTCGGTGGCGTCGATGGGAAAGAACTCCTCGAAGAATTCTTCCCGCAAGGCCGGATCGTGCCAGCGGTGGATGCCGTAGCCGACACGCGTCGCGGCGGTGCCGGTCAGGCCGCCGAAGATCTCGCAGATGCAGATTGCACCGGAGCGCTGCGGCGCATCCTCGAAGCCGATCATCCAGAGCGCGACGTGGCTGAAGCGGGAGGCCGCCGCCCGCGCCCGCATCTCGAAATAGCCGTAGCGCGGAACGTAGAGGCGGCGCTCCGCCTGCGGCTCGCGCACGCGGTTTTCCGGGTTGAAGCGCGACTGCCCGAACGGACTGCCGACCGGGCCTGACCAGACGCCTGTCTGCAGCGACGACACCCGGACCGAGCCGTCGAACTCGGCGCACCACGGCGGCTGCCGTTCGCCGATCTCCAGGATCATCGCGCCGTCGGCAATGTGATAACAGGCAGCGGCGCGGCGTCGCGAACTCCAGTGCGGCAGGTGGAAGGGCAGCCATTTCTGCCGATCGAGCCCGGGACCGTCGAACTCGTCGGCGAATTCAAGGCGGTAACCCGGCTTCTCCACCGGATTGGGAGGAGTCTCCGCCGCCGGCCACATCTCGTTGCTCATCGCCCGTGCCCTTTGCCTTGTTGCACGGGAGACAGAGCTAGCGCGGCAAGGTTTGCCGGCCAATCAGCGCGAGGCTTCGATCCTGACAGGCACGTCAGGAAGCGAGCGGATCGGGCAGCGTGGCGTTGCCGCCGTTGATGGCGAGCTGCATGAAGACGGTGTCGAGCCAGCGGCCGTGCTTGAAGCCCGAGCCCTCGATCTGGCCGCAGTGGCGAAAGCCGAGCTTTTCGTGCAGGCGCACCGACGGGCTATTCGGCGAGCCGTCGCCGATCACCGCCAGAACCTGGCGGAAGCCGCGATTGCGCGCTTCGTCGATCAACTGCCGCAGCAGCATGGCCCCAAGGCCACGCCCCTTTGCCTGCGGGGCGACGTAGATCGAATCCTCGACCATGAAGCGGTAGGCGGGGCGGGGCCGGAACGGTCCGGCATAAGCGTAGCCGGCGATGCCGTCGGGCGTATCGGCGACGATGTAGGGATAACCGCCGTCCCGCAACGAAGCGAAGCGCCGGGCCATTTCGGCGGGCGACGGCGGCTCCAGCTCGTAAGACGCCGTGCCGTTTACGACCGCGTCGGCGTAGATGGCGGTGATGCGGTCGAGGTCGGCCTCGACGGCGTCGCGCAGGACAAGACTGCTCATGAAACAGGCATTCTCCAGGAATGCCTACGGATAGAGCGGCCGCGCCGAAAAGAAAAGGGCGACCCGCGGGCCGCCCTTTGGTCCAGTTCAAGCTGCTGGCAGCCGCTTATTCGCGGTTGCCCATGAACTGCAGCAGGAAGGTGAACAGGTTGATGAAGTCGAGATAGAGCGTCAGCGCGCCCATGATGGCCTTGCGGCCGGCGACGAGCACGTCGTCGCCCTCGAAATACATCTCCTTGATCTTCTGCGTGTCGTAGGCGGTCAGGCCCGAGAACACCAGCACGCCGATGCCCGAGATGGCGAACTGCAACGCCGGCGACTGCAGGAAGATGTTCACGACCATTGCGATCAGCAGTCCGACCACGCCCATGAACAGGAACGTGCCCATGCCGGTCAGATCACGCTTGGTGGTGTAGCCGAACAGCGACAGCGCGCCGAAGGCGGCGGCGGTGATGAAGAAGGTCTGGACGATGCTCTGCGCCGTGTAGACCAGGAAGATCGACGACAGCGACAGGCCCATCAGGGCGGCGAACACCCAGAACGCGGTCTGCGCGCCGGAGACGCTCATCGCCTGAATGCGGGCGCTCAGGAAGAACACCATGCCGAGCGGGGCGAGCATGACGACCCACTTCAGCGGCGACGTGAAGAACGTCACGCCGAAGGCGGTCAGCATCTTGCCGTTGCCGAGCGTGGCGGCAGCGGTCGCAGGGTCGTTGGTGGTGGCGAGCATCACCATGCCGAGCGCGGCGACGCCGGTGATGACGAGGCCGAGCGCCATAAGGTTGTAAACCTTGAGCATGTAGGCGCGCAGGCCCTCGTCGATGGCGGCGTCCGCGCGGGAGCCCGCAGCGACGCGCGCCTGATAGTTGCGAAGGTCAGCCATAGATTTCCTCTGTTGCTTCTGCCCCGTCGGGTGTCGGGCGGTCACGCCCAGGCGCCGCTGGCGGGACTCCAGCATGCCTGCGCCAGAATATGATGCGTCTCGGCCCGCAGGACAAGACCCGTTACGGCGCGAAACCCTACGTGAACCGACGATTTTTCTACGATCTCATACGATAGTGAATGAGGGGTGAGGCAGTGGGGAATGGGCAGTAGGGTTTCCCCGACCGGCATTCCTCGCCTACTGCCTACCGCCCGTTTCCTACTGCCTCACCTTACAACTCCCGCAGCACCGGCGCAGCTTTCTGCCCGAGCACCCGCCAGGTGCCGATGAGGCCGATGCCGACGGTGAGCACCAGGGCGATCACCACCGTCGAGACGGCGACGCCCGGGGAGAAGCTCGAGGGCAGGGTCATGACGCGGGCGACGACGAACCAGGCGGCAACGCCGCCGGCGGCGAGCGCGAACACGGCGGTGGCAAGGCCGATCAGCATGTATTCGAGCGAGAAGGCGGCGATCAGGGTCCTGCGGGTCGCGCCGAGCGTCTTTAGCACCACGGCGTCGTGGATGCGGGCGCGGTTGCCGGCGGCGAGCGCGCCGGCCAGCACCAGCACGGAGGCGATCAGCGCGACGCTGGCCGCGGCGCGGATGGCGGTGCCGAGCTGGGCGACCAGCCGGTTGACCACGTCGAGCGCGTCCTTGACGCGGACGCTGGTGACGGCCGGATAGGCGCGGGTGACCTGGTTGAGGATCCGCGCTTCCTCCGCCGTCGTGGCGCCCGGCGAGGTCAGGGTCGCCAGCCAGGCGTGCGGCGCGCCGGCGAACGTGTTGGGCGAGAACACCATGACGAAGTTGATGCCCATCGACTCCCACTGCACGTCGCGGAAATTGGCGATGGTGGCGGTGATGTTGCGGCCGAGCACGTTGACGGTGACGGTGTCGCCGAGCTTCAGGCCGAGCTGGCCGGCTTCCTCGGCCGAAAACGACACCAACGGCGTGCCGGCATAGTCGGCCGGCCACCAGGTGCCGGCACTGATCGTGGCGTTTTCGGGCAAGGTCGCCTCATAGGTGATGCCGCGGTCGCCGCGCAGCACCCAGGCGCCTTCCGGCGGCACCTGGATCTTCTGCACGTCGACGCCGTTCAAGGCCATGATGCGGCCGCGCAGCATCGGCACGCGCATGAGCTTGCCTTCCGGTGCCAGTCCGCTGACCAGTCCGGAGAAGGCGTCGACGTCTGCCGCCTGGATGTCGACGAAGAAGAAGTTGGGCGCCCGTTCCGGCAGGCTGCCGGAGATCTGGCGGCGCAGGTTGCCGTCGATCAGCGCCAGCGTGACGAGCAGCGTCAGGCCGAGCCCGAGCGACAGCACCACCGACGGCGTCAGCGCGCCGGGGCGGTGGATGTTGCCGAGCGCCAGCCTGAGCGCGGTCGAGCGCACGCGCGGGGCGCGGCGCGCCAGCGCCTGGACGCCGAGGCCGACGGCCCGCAGCACGATGAAGGCGAACACCGCCGAGCCGACGAAGATCATGGCGATGCGGCGGTCGCTGGCGAAACCGACGGACAGCGCGGCGAGCAGCGCGGCGATGGCGATCGCGATTGCGACATAGGTCCAGCGCGGCAGGCCTGCGCCGCCGACGCCCATCTCGCGGAACAGCGCGGTGGCCGGCACGTCGCGGGCGCGACCGAGCGGCAGGATGGCGAAGGCGAGCGTCACCAGCACGCCGAAGGCGGCGGCCAGCGCCAGCGCGCCGGGATAGATGCCGCCCTCCGCCGGCACCGGGATGAAGCTCGCCAGCGCGGCGCTTGCGCCGAACGGCATCAGTGTCGCCAGCACGAGACCGATGGCGATGCCGAGAGCGGCGATGACGAGGATCTGCACGAGATAGAGCGTGAAGACGAAGCCGCCGGACGCGCCGAGGCTCTTGAAGGTGGCGATGACGCCGCGCTTGCCGTCGAGATAGGCGCCTACCGCATTGGCGACGCCGACGCCGCCGACCACCAGCGCGGTGAGGCCGACGAGGGTGAGGAACTGCGAGAAACGCTCGATATTGGACGACAGCGCCGGCGCGGCATTGGTGCGGCCGCGCACGCTCCAGCCGGCCTGGGGGAACTGCCGCGTCGCCTCGGCGCGCAACGCCGCGATCTCGCTCTCGCCGGTGCCTTCGGCCAGGCGCAGCTTGTAGACATGCTCGACCAGACTGCCGGGCTGGATCAGGCCCGAGGCGCGCAGGCCTTCCATCGACACCAGCAGCCGGGGCGCGAAACCGAAACCGTCGGAGATGGCGTCGGGTTCGGAGACGATCTGCGCGCGCAACTCGAAGGTGGCCGTGCCGAGCTTTATGCGCGCGCCCGGCTCGAGGCCCAGGCGCTTGAACAGCAGGTCGGGCGCGGCGGCGCCGAAGACGCCGTCGCGCTCGGCGAACAGCTCCTGCTGCGGCAATGCGGGCTCGGTGACGAGCGCGCCGTAGAGCGGGTAGGCATCGTCGACCGCCTTGGCCTCGACCAGCGCCTGGTCGGAACCGTCCTCGAGCCGCGCCATCGAGCGCATGTCGGCACTAACGGCGAGCTGGCCGGCGCCGTTCAGGAACGCCAGTTCCTGCGGCGTCGCCTCGCGCTGGTTGAGCTCGAAGCGGATGTCGCCGCCGAGCAGCGCCTGGCCTTCGGCCGCGACGCCGGTGGCGATCGCCTGCGCCACCGAATTGACGCCACCGATGGCGGCCACGCCGAGCGCGATGCAGGTGAGGAAGATGAGGAAGCCGGACAGCCCGCCGCGCATCTCGCGCAGCGCAAAGCGTGTGGCGAGCCGGAGGGTGCGGATGGTACCGGCGATGCCGGCAGGCCGGTCCGGCCCGACCTTTGCAAGTCCGGCAGGCAGGGATGGCGCGGTCGTCTCGTTTGCCGACATCGCCCGTGCCTCAGGCCGGCACGGCGAGGCGCTCGGCGCCCGCCTCGATACGCCCCGAGCGCATGGCGATCTGGCGCGAGCAGCGCGCCGCCAGCGCCGGGTCATGTGTGACCAGCACCAGCGTGGTGTTGCGCTCCTTGGCCTTGCTGAACAAGAGATCGGCGATCTGCCGGCCGGTCGCCTGGTCCAGGTTGCCGGTCGGTTCGTCGGCGATCAGGATGCGCGGGGCCGGAGCCAGCGCGCGGGCGATGGCGACGCGCTGCTGCTCGCCGCCCGAGAGTTCGCCGGGATAATGGGTGAGCCGTTCGCCGAGCCCGACAGCGGCCAGTTCCCCGGCGGCGGCGCCGAACGGATCGGCATGGCCGGCGAGTTCGAGCGGCACGGCGACGTTCTCCAGCGCGGTCATGTTGGGGATCAGGTGGAAGGACTGGAAGACGATGCCGACGCTGCGGCCACGAAACGCCGCGATCTCGTCCTCGCTCTTGCCGTTGAGCAACTGGCCGGCAATGCGCACCGTGCCGGAATCGACGCCTTCCAGCCCGGCAAGCACCATCAGCAGCGTCGACTTGCCGGAGCCGGACGGACCGACGATGCCGGCGCTCTCGCCGGCCGCGACGTCGAGACTGATGCCTTTCAGCACATGGACCGAGGACGCACCCTCGCCGAGGGTCAATGAAACGTCGCGCAGTTCGATGACGGCTTCTGCGGTCACGGTTTGGTCCTATATGGAAGACAACATGGCAGGCACGTTTCCGTCATATGGGCTTTTGTGCATGGCTTTCAAACGTTTCGTGGTTTCCCCGGTGGCGCTGCTGGCGGCGCTGATGCTGGCCGTCGGCGCGGCGGCGGCCGAGCCGCGCAAAATCGTCGGTTTCGGCGACAGTCTGATGGCCGGATACGGCCTGGACGCCGGACAGGGCTTCCCCGAACGGCTGCAGGCGGCGCTGCAGGCAAAAGGTCACGATGTCGTGATCACCAATGCCGGCGTATCGGGCGACACCACCAGCGGCGGGCTGGCGCGGCTCGACTGGTCGGTGCCCGAGGGCACGCAGATCGTCATCCTCGAACTGGGCGCCAACGACATGCTGCGCGGCATCACGCCCGACGTGACGCGCAAGAACCTCGACGCGATGATCGCCAGGCTGCAGCAGCGCGGCATCACGGTGCTGCTCGCCGGCATGCGGGCCGCGCCCAACCTGGGACCTGACTACCAGGCGGCGTTCGACGCGATCTATCCGGAACTGGCGCGCCAGCATGGCGTGACGCTTTACCCGTTCTTCCTCGACGGCGTCGCCGCCGACCGACAGTTCCTGCTCGACGACGGCATGCACCCGAACGCGACCGGCGTCGACCGCATGGTCGAGCGTTTCCTGCCGACAATGGAGACCGTGCTCGGGGTCAAGCAAGCCTCCGAATGATGGAACCGCAGACGACGGGCAGGCTTCCGTTACGTAATGCGCCAGGCTGTTGCATCGCACACAAACCGCTTGCCGTTGTTCCGGATCGGTGATTCCGTAGGAACACGGATTTCGATTCGGAAGAAGGGAGGCTACCCATGCCGCGTCTTTTCACCGCCCTCGAAATTCCGCGTGACGCCGCCCTGTCCCTGTCCCTGCTGCGCGGCGGACTGCCCGGCGCCCGCTGGATAGACGTCGAGAACTATCACATCACCTTGCGTTTCTTCGGTGACATCGAGGGCCACGTGGCCGACGAGATCGCCAACGCGCTCGACCGGGTGCGGCGGCCGGCCTTCCAGCTCAGGCTCGACGGCGTCGGCGCCTTCGGTGGCAAGAAACCGCATTCGGTGTGGGCCGGCGTCGCCGCTTCGCCAGACCTGACGGCGCTGCAGGCCGAAATCGAACGCATCTGCCAGCGGCTCGGCATTGCCGCGGACCCGCGCAAATTCACGCCGCATGTCACGCTGGCGCGGCTGCGCAACTCCAGCCCGGCCGACGTGGCGGGATATCTGTCGGCACGCGGCAATTTTTCCGTGACACCGTTCAAGGTCGGCCGCTTCGTGCTGATGTCGTCGCGGGATTCCGTCGGCGGCGGGCCGTATGTGGTCGAGGAGGCGTGGCCACTCACCGGCGGTGACGGCCGCAGCGCGCCGCTGCCCGAATATTCGGGCGCCGCCAACATGTGGCGGTGAAGCCGGCTTATCTGGCCTGTGCCGTCAGGATCCTGAGCGCGAAGGCAGAAAATACGCCGGCAAACAGATAATCGACGATGCGCGTCACCCGCGGGTTCGCGCGCAACAGGCCGGCGAAACGGTCGGCGGCGATCACCATCGGCGCCGTCAGCGGCAGCGACAGCACGATGAACAGGACGCCGAGGAAAAACAGCTTGCCCGCCGCGTTCGGGTCGCTGGCCGACACGAATTGCGGCAGGAAGGTCATGAAGAACAGGATGATCTTGGGGTTGATCAGGTTTATGCCCAGTCCGGTCGCCCAGTTCTGCATCAGCGAACGCGGCTTGCGCGGCGTCGAGTCCGGCGAGAAGGCAGAGCCGTGGCGGATGGCCTGGTAAGCCAGCCAGACAAGATAACCCGCTCCGAAGATCTTCAGGACGAAGAAAGCCTGCGGCGAGGCGACGATCAGCGCCGAGAGGCCGAGCGCCACCAGCGCGGTGTGGATGAAGACGCCGGTCATGGTCCCGAGCATGCAGGCGAAACCCGAGGCCCGGCCTTCCGACAGCGCCCGCCCGACAAACAGGGTCATGTCAGGACCCGGCGTGAGGGCAATGATGAAGGTGGCGATCGCGAACTGGGCGATCGTGGCGGTTTCGGGAATGAACGACATTTGCGGTGGATCTCGCGGCGAGCCTATCCGGTGCGCTGCTTAACGCCGTGGACGGGCGCACGCAAGTACGGCGATGCGGCCGGGATTTTTGACCTTGGGGGCGACGTGTCAGTTCGTGTTTCGGCCGTCCCGAACACGCAGGGAACCGGCTGTCAGGGCGTGACGGTGTCCGGGGACGCGTCCTCGTCGGCGGCGACCAGCGGGTCGCGCAGTTCGTAGCGCTCGCCATTCCACAGCCAGTGCAAGGGCTCGACGCCGCCGCTGCGTTCGAGCGTGACCAGATTGGGCCAGCCATCCTTGGAGGCGTTCGGATCGAGATAGAGGTCGAGGCCTTCGCTGTTGTAGGCCTCCCGCCAATCGGCGCCGGCCGCCTCCTGCAGGAAACCGAACAGCGTGCAGCCGGTGCGGCCGTAGTACCAGGACGAACCGCACAGGCTGGCGAACAGCATCTCGCGGCCGCCGCCGCGATCGAGCCTAGCCGCCGCCAGTTTCGGCGTGGCCGTCGTGGCGGCGCGGAAGAGTTCCACCTCGTCGGCCAGCAGCGGCGCGACCGTCTCGACGGCGGTATCGGCCTCGGACAGCGCCACCTTATCGTAGGCGGACATGTCGACCTGGCTGCACAGCGCCGCGGCGGCCTCGATCACCTTGCGCGAACCGCGCAGCGGAAACGTCGCGGACGGCTCCAGCGCCGCGCCGACATTGACGGCAAGCCGCGTTCCCGACTTCAGCGCTTCCAGCATGTCGGCCGAAACCGGAAGCGACACCAGCGTCGATTCCTGCGCGGCTTCAACGGGGAAGGCCATATCGTCGACGACCAGCCTGGCCTCCACGCTGGGCGCGATGTCATCGCGCGGTCCGGTGCGGAGCCGGAGCGCCCAGCGCTGTTCCGCGCAGACCAGCGAGCCGCCGACCACGCCGCTCGCCTTTGCCGGTACCGGCAGGATCGCGACCGCGCCGCTGCCGGCGCCCTGCCAGTCCTCGCCGGCAAAAGCCGGTGCCGTGGCCAATACCGCAATGCCGAGCGGCAATGCCGCGAGGGAGGACCACAACCGCCGGCACCGCCTGAGACCAGTCGAACGCATCGTCACCCTCAACCCGCGATTGTCTGCCGAGAATCATCCAGACCCGCATGAAGCGGCGGCATTGTGGCCAAAACCGGTCAGGTCAAGAGGTGGCCACCCGTGCTTCCCGCCGGCGATCTCCCTGAGCGCGGTATCGCGGCACCGCTTGCAGAACCGCTGTCGGGATTCGAGGATGGAACGTGGGAATCGGGGAGGGAGAGCATGCTTGCAAGCATTCTGATCGCGGTCGTCGCCCTGCTGCATCTTTATTTCATGTATCTGGAGATGGTCGCCTGGGACACGCCGGCCGGACACAGGGCGTTCAATCTCAAACCGGATTTCGCGGCGGCGTCGAAGACGCTGGCGGCCAATCAGGGCCTCTACAACGGCTTCCTGGCCGCGGGCCTGATCTGGGGACTGTATCTCGGCGAGGCCGGATTCCAGGTGAAGGTGTTCTTTCTCTGCTGCGTCATCGTCGCGGGCGTGTTCGGCGCGGCGACGGTGTCACGAAAGATCCTGTATGTGCAGGCGGTGCCCGCGATCCTGGCGCTGGCATGCCTGCTGGCGGGGCTATGACGGAACGGCCGCCGGCGGCGCCGGCGGCCGTTTGTCGATGTCCGGCCTGTCGGCAATCAAGCGGTCGCGGCGCGATGGATCGCGTGGTTCAGCCGCGCGACGCGCTGCTGCAGATCGACATAGCTGGCCTTCGGCAGGGCGCCGTCGTGGCGTTGCGCCGTGCGCATGGCGTCATGGCGGATCGCCTGGGAGCGGCCTTCCAGCATGCGGTATTCGGCGCGGGTCAGGTAGCCTCGGTTGTGATCGATACGCATGCGGTGGTTCGACGCGCCGAGCTCACGCACGATGTGCGCCAGCCGCGGCCGGTATTCGACCTGCCGGGACATCCTGTGCGCCGGCATCGGCGCCGGTGCGATCACCGCGCCCGTCGTCATGGTGTCGACGGCCGCCGTCGACTGGGCATCGAAATTCTGGTTCTGGCTCCATTCCCGCTCGGTCTGTGTTCGCGCCGCCTCCTTCGAGGCCGCGGCGGCGTGCGACGGCGAAGCGGCATAGGCGCCGGCGAGTGAGGTCGAGAGCATGATCGCGGCGAGTGCCGCCTTCAACGTAAAGGAACGCATGGATGCGTCTCCCAATGCCTGCGGAGAAATTCTCCGTCAAACCGGCTGTCCGGTTCTGTCGCGTCGCGGTGCGTTCGGCTCGATGCCACAGATGGCATAGCGTCGTTGCGCCGCCGGCAGTTCCCAGCCGCGGCGTGACGCTACGCCCGCCCAAACGCCTGCTGCAAATTACAAAATGATAATTTTCCGAAGGCCTTGACCTTCGCCGGCCGCGCCGCAGTTGCCGCGAATTTGCGCCGATCGCGACGCCATGGGCAGAAGGCCCTCTTCGTCCGCCGAGCAGGCGCGACAAGGCGGGGCTTACCGCTCGGTCAGCTTGAGCTCGATGCGGCGGTTGCGGTTGCGCGCCTCGTCGCTGTCACCCTCTTCCAGCGGCTGGAATTCGCCGAAACCGGCGGCGACGAGGCGATTGGCCGGCACGCCGTTGGCGATGAGGAATTTCACCACCGAGGTGGCGCGCGCCGACGACAGCTCCCAGTTGTCGCGATAGCGGCCGGCGCCGGACAAGGGCCGGTTGTCGGTATGGCCGTCGACGCGCAGAACCCAGCTGATCTCCGGCGGGATCTCCTTCTGCAGCTCGATCAGCGCCTGGGCAAGTTTAACCATCTCGGTGCGGCCGGCCTCGTTGATCTCGTCGGAGCCGACCGGGAACAGCACTTCCGACTGGAAGACGAAACGGTCGCCGACGATGCGGATGTTCTCGCGGTCGGACAGGATTTCGCGCAGCCTGCCGAAGAAGTCGGAGCGGTAGCGGTTGAGCTCCTGCACGCGCTGGGCGAGCGCGACGTTGAGGCGGCGGCCGAGATCGGCGATCTTGGTGTTGGATTCGCGGTCGCGCGCCTCGGACACGTCGAGCGCCGATTCCAGTGCGCCGATCTGCTTGCGCAAGGCGGCGATCTGCTGGTTGAGCAGTTCGACCTGGGACAGAGCCTGCTGGCTGATCTGGCGCTGCGAATCGAGCTCGCCGGAAAGCGTGCCAATGCGGGCGTCGGCCTCGGCGCCGGCGCCGGCACCCCGGTCGAGCAGCTGCTGCAGCCGGGACCGCTCGGATTCGACCTGATCCAGGGAAGCACGGAGATTGATCAGCTGGTCCTCGGCGTCCTGGGTGTTGGAACGCTCCAGCGCCAGCAGCTGAGTGAGCTCGTTGATCTGCGAGTTGAGGCGCGTCAGCACCTCGTCCTTGCCGGAAATCTCACGCGACAGCAGGAATTGCGCCAGCACGAACACCGACAGCAGGAACATGATGGCGAGCAGCAGCGTCGACAGCGCATCGACGAAACCCGGCCAGTAGTCGATGCGGCGGTCGCCGCGGCGGCCCCGCGCCAGCGCCATGTCAGTTGAGCTCCCGGTTCTTCAGGGATTCCGCGATGCGGTCGAGCGTGGCGCGCAGCGCCTTCTGTTCCTGCGACTGCGCCTCGACCCAGTCGCGCATGATCTGCTGCTCGGAGCGCATGTTCTTGACCAGGCCGGAGATGCCGTCTGCCAGATTGGCCATGGCGGTGGCGACGCGCGGATTGGTGCCGCCGTTTTCCTGCAGCGCCCGCAGCCGCTCGCCCATCGCCTTCAGCTCGTCGGTGGCATCCGAGCGCGCCATGTCCGGCACCACGGCGATATCGGAGGAGAGGTCGGTGACCGAGGACAGCCAGTTCTCGAGCTCGGTGTAGAAGCGCGTCTGGGCGCGGCCGGCCTGCAGGTCGAGGAAACCGAGCACCAGCGATCCGGACAGGCCGAACAGCGAGGACGAGAAGGCGGTGCCCATGCCGGCGAGCGGCGCCGACAGGCCAGCCTTGAGCGCGTCGAGCACGGCCGACGCGTCGCCGGAGCCCGGGTCGAGCGCCTGGATGGTGTCGCTGATCGAGCCGATCGTCTGCAGCAGGCCCCAGAAGGTGCCGAGCAGGCCGAGGAAGACGAGCAGGCCGACGAGATAACGCGTGACGTCGCGGCTCTCGTCGAGCCGGTTGGCGATGGAGTCGAGCATGGTGCGCATCGACGCCGTCGACAGCGCCATGGTCGAGGAGCGGCCGAGCAGCGCCTTCATCGGCGCCAGCAGCACCGGTTCGGTGACTTCCGAGCCGGCGCGGAACGAGTTCACCCAGCGCACCTCGCGGAACAGCCGCGTCACCTGGCCGAAGGCGAGCAGGATGCCGACCAGAAGCACGCCGGCGATCAGGCCGTTGAGGCCGGGATTGGTGACGAAGGCGGCGCTGATCTGACGCGTCAGGATCGCCGCGATGAAGGCGACGATCGCCAGGAAGATCAGCATGGACAGCAGGAAAACCTGCGGGCTGGAGAGCTTGTGCGGATCGTATCCGTCCGTCACGCCATTGCTCCCGAGGTTTTTCAAAAACGACATCCGCGCCCGAATCCGTGCCGCACTTTTCTTGCGCGGGACTCTAAACGGAATTGTGACGAAAATGAAAGGCGCGGCGCGGCGGTTCCGCGTATCCGCCGGGCTACACGCGACCGATGACCAGGCAGTCCATCATCGCGGCGAGGTGCAGGCCGGCCCCGGTGACGACGAAGGCGTGCCAGGCGGCCGACTGGAAGCGCAGCCGCTGCCAGACGAAAAACACCACGCCGCAGGAATAGGCGACGCCGCCGGCGGCGATCAGCCAGAGCGTGGTTTCCGGCACCGTAGCGGCCAGCGAGCGTGCGACGGCGACACCGCTCCAGCCGATGGCGAGATAGAACACGATCGACAGCCGGTCGAAGCGGCCCGGCAGGAAGATCTTGATGGCCATGCCGAGCGCGGCGGCGCTCCACACCAGCGCGGCCATGCTGCCGGCCAGCCAGGGATCGTCGAGCTGCGCCAGGAAGGGCGTGTAGGTGCCGGCGATCAGCAGGTAGATCGCGGCGTGGTCGAGGCGGCGCAACACCCATTTCACCGGCGACACCGGCCAGAGATTGTAGGCCAAGGAGATCGACATCAGCGCCAGCAGCGAGACGACGTAGAGCAGCGTCGCCACATATTCCCACGGCCCGGTGGAGAAGGCGGCGAAGGCGAGCAGGATGGAACCGGCGGAAATCGCCGCGACCAGCCCGACCGCATGCACGACGCCATCGGCGATCAGCTCGGCCTTCGAATAGGCGAAGCGGCCGCGGAAGGGAATTTGCGTCGGGTCGCCTGGCCGATCCATGGTTTTCGCCTGTCTCCGCGACCGGAGGTTCCGTTGACGGCCGATATCAGCATCAACGGCGGCGGGCGGCAAGCGGCGGATCGCCGCGCTCTCAGCGCGAGGAGCCCGGCTTCTTCAGCGTCTTCAGCAGCGCCTTGTGGATCAGCTCGTTGCCGGCGACGATCGAGTGATTGTCGAACATCGCCTGGCCGCCGTCGCGGTCGGAGACGAAGCCGCCGGCCTCGCGGATGAGCAGCATGCCGGCCGCGATGTCCCACGGCTGCAGCGGATCTTCCCAGAAACCGTCCATCCTGCCGGCGGCGACGTAGGCGAGGTCGAGCGAGGCCGCGCCGAGGCGGCGGATGCCGGACACCTCGCCCATGACGTTGCGCAGCTCGATCAGGTAGTTGCCGTGGTGGCCGAGGCCGAGATGCGGCACGCCGGTGCCGATGACGGCGTCGGTCAGCTTGCTGCGCGCCGCGACGCGCAGTCGGCGGTCGTTGAGGAAGGCGCCGCCGCCGCGCTCGGCGGTGTAGAGCTCGTCCATCGCCGGGTTGTAGATGACGCCGGCGACGACCTGGCCCTGCCGCTCCAGCGCGATCGAGATGGCGAAGATCGGCAGGCCGTGCAGGAAATTGGTGGTGCCGTCGAGCGGGTCGACGATCCAGCGGTGCTGGTCGTCATCGCCGATCACCACGCCGCGCTCCTCCATCAGGAAGCCGTAACCCGGACGGGCACGCGACAGCTCGGTGAACAAGATGTCCTCGGCCTTGCGGTCGGCCTGGCTCACATAGTCGCCGGGGCCCTTCAGCGACACCTGCAGGTTCTGCACCTCGCCGAAATCGCGCGACAGCGAGCGGCCGGCCTTTGTGGCGGCCTGGACCATGACGTTGAGAAGGGCGGAGCGGGCCATGGGCTATCCGATGGTTCGTTGTTCGTCGGTCGTTATTTCGTGACTTGCAAATCGACCGACGACCGACGACCGACCAGCGACGATCCAATCAGTCGGCGCGGCGCAGGTAGGTGATCTCGTTGGTGTCGACGAGGATACGCTCGCCGGCCTCGATGAAGGGCGGCACCAGCACGCGGACCCCGTTTTCCAGCACCGCCGGCTTGTACGAGGAGGCGGCGGTCTGGCCCTTCACCACCGGGTCGGCCTCGGTGATGGCCAGCACCACCTGGTCGGGCAGCGAGATGCCGATCGGCTTGTCCTCGTACAGCTGGACCGTGACCATCATGCCGTCCTGCAGGAAGGCGGCGCGCTCGCCGACGAAGTCCTTCAGCAGTTCGAGCTGCTCGTAGCTTTCGGTGTCCATGAACACCAAGGCATCGCCCTGCTCGTACAGGAACGAAAAGTCCTTGAGATCGAGGCGGACCTGCTCGACGGTCTCGGCCGAACGGAAGCGCTCGTTGAGCTTGGTGCCGGTGATCAGGTTCTTGAGCTCGACCTGGTTGTAGGCCCCGCCCTTGCCCGGCTTGACGGTGTTGGTCTTCACCGCCGCCCACAGCCCGCCCTGGTGCTCGATGACCGTACCGGGACGGATTTCGTTGCCGTTGATCTTGGCCATTTTCTTGCGAGCTTTCGGAAGAACGAGCGCCGTCACGGCGCGTTTCGGCGCCTCCAAGACCATAAAACGCCGCCGGAGGCAAGCTACGACGCCAGCCGGCGCCTTGATGCGCAACGTCGCGGCGGCGGGACTCAGCCGTATTTGCGCGCCGCGTCGATGGCGAGCCCAAGCCCGACGCTGCCGAACATGTCGCCCTGGACCACCGATGCCCGCGGGAACAGCCGTACGATCGCCTCGCGCAGCTGCGGCACGGCGGTCGAGCCGCCGGTCAGGAACAAGGTGTCGATGCGTTCCGCTGGCACGCGGGCGCCGCGCAATGTCTGTTCGATCGTCTCGACGATCCGTCCGACGGCGGTCTCGATCGCCTCGGAAAGATCCGCCGCCGTCACCGGCAGGCTCAGCCTGTCGTCGAGCATGTCGAGCTCGATGCCGGCCGTTTCGGCCGCCGACAGCGCGATCTTCGCCGCCTCGACCTTACCGGCCAGCGCATGACCCTGGCGATGGCGCACGATGTCGATCATGCGCTCGACCAGGTCGGGCCGCGCCGCCTCGTAGCGGATCTGGCGCAGGTCGTTCAGGGCCTTCGCGGTGTAGAGCAGGTTGATGCGCTGCCAGGTGGCGAGGTCGAAGAAATAGCCGGCCGGCAGGAAACGTTTGCCGTCCCTGGTCTGGGTGCGATAGCCGAGTTCCGGCATGACCGCCGCGACCGACAGCAGCCGGTCGAAATCGGTGCCGCCGACATGCACGCCGGCATTGGCGAGAATATCGTCCTTGCGGTCGCTCGCCGACGCACGCTCGGGCGAGACACGGACGATGGAGAAGTCCGAGGTGCCGCCACCGATGTCGACGATCAGCGCCAGTTCCTCGCGGCTGACGCTCTGCTCGTAGTCCAGCGCGGCGGCGATCGGCTCGAACTGGAAGGCGATGTTGCGGAAACCGCGGCTGCGGGCTGCCTTTTCGAGCTCTGCCTGCGCTTCCGCATCGGCCTTTTCGTCGTCGTCGACGAAGTGCACGGGGCGGCCGAGCACGATGTTGTCGATCGGCCGGCCGGCGTCGTCCTCGAGCCGCTGCTTCAGGTAGCCGACGAAACCGCCGATGATGTCGGTGAAGGCGATCGAGTGCGACTTGATGCGGGTCTTCTCGCGGATCAGCGATGTGCCGAGCACGCTTTTCAGCGCCCGCAGCAGGCGTCCCTCGGAATTGGCGGTGTAGTCCTCGATGGCGCGGCGGCCAAAATAGGTGCGGTCGTCCTCGAAGTTGAAGAACACGGCGCTGGGCATGGTGACATGCCCGTCTTCCAGCGCCACCAGCCTCGGCCCGTCGGGGCCGACGAAGCCCGCCGTGGAGTTGGAAGTGCCAAAGTCGATGCCGCCGTGGTTCGGCTTCATGACGTGCCTCTCGATGGTGGTGATGTGCCGCGCGGCGGGAGCGGAGCCGCTACACGAAAGGCGTTGGCCTGTCGACCCCGAATTACCGAAAGGGCGTCCATGTCGCGGTGACAGCGTCACGGCCGCCGGATATGAAACGCCATGAGGACGATCAGGGGGATTCTGCAGGACAGGCTGCTGCGTGGCGCGCTCGCCGCCTTCCTCGGCTATTTCCTGGTGCTGCAGCTGTTCGTCGGCGGGGTCTCCGCCGGCGCGATGGCGGCGGCCTTCGACGATGCCGGCTTCGTCATCTGCGCGCCATCCGGAGACCCGGCGCCCGACCAGCGGGCGCCTCGCTCCCACGACGGCAACGCCTGTCCTTGTGCCACTGTCTGCCAAGTCTCGGCAGCTCTCGACGCCGGACGGGACGGCGACGGCGCTTCCGTCCCGCTACGCCTCCCGGCGGATCGGCCAAGGCTTTTCGCATGGGCCGACGACCTCGGTTTCTCTCCCGCTCCCGGGCTCGCATCCGACGCGCGGGCGCCCCCAACCATCGTTCGCTAGCAGATCAGCAAATCGGCCGCTTTCGGCACGTCATTCAGGCGCGCGGCTGTGGCCGGCCAGGCAATTCCCGATCCTGTGGTGAACATCCATGACCGACATCTTTCTCGACCGGGCGAAAGCTCCGGCGGCCGGCAGTGCGACCGGCGATCTCTACCGCGCCGTCTGGCGCTGGCATTTCTACGCGGGGCTGATCGTCCTGCCCTTTCTGGTCACGCTCGCCGTCACCGGCGCGCTCTATCTGTTCCGTGACGAAATCGAGGCGATCGTTCATGCCGACCTGAAGCGCGTGACTGTCGAAGCCGGGCAGGCCGCCCCCTCGGCGATGATCGAGGCTGCTACCGCGCAATATCCCGGAACGACCCTAAAGCTGACGACGCCACGCTCGCCGACCGAATCCGCAGAGGTGACAGTCAAGACCGACGCGGGCGAAAAGCTGGCCGTCTACGTCAATCCCTATACCGGCGCGGTTCTGGGGGCGCTGCCGGACCGCGGAACGGTCATGTGGTTCGTGCGCTCGCTGCACAGCCTCGACTATTTCGGCGTCGTCGGCCGCGTCGCGGTCGAGATCGCCGGCGGCTGGTCGATCCTGCTGGTCGGGACAGGAATCTATCTGTGGTGGCCGCGCAACGGCCGCGGCGGCGTGGTCAGCCTGCGCGGCAAGCCGCGGCAGCGCATCTTCTGGCGCGACCTGCACGCCGTCACCGGTATCTTCGCCGGCGGCTTCATCCTGTTCCTGGCAATCACCGGCATGCCGTGGTCGGTGTTCTGGGGGGACAAGGTCAACGGGCAGGTCAACGGCAGCAATTTCGGCTATCCCTCCGGCGTGTTCGTCGATGCGCCGCTGTCGAACGAGCATCTCGGCCATGTCACCCAGGCGGGCTGGTCGATGCAGCGGGCGCAGATCCCCGAATCGCCGGACGCGGGACCGGCGCCGATCGGCATCGATCAGGCTGTCGCGACGTTCGACCGGCTCGGACTGACATCCGGGTATGCCGTCAACCTGCCGAGCACGCCGCAGGGCGTCTACACCGCTTCGGTCTTTCCCGACGATGTCGGGGCGCAGCGGACCGTCCACCTCGACCGGTATTCCGGCGCGCTGCTGATGGACATTCCATTCGCCAGCTATGGGCCTGCCGCCAAGGCGATCGAGTGGGGCATCAGCGTGCATCTCGGCCAGCAATATGGGCGGCTCAACCAGATGGTGATGCTTTTCGCCTGCATCGCTATCGTAACGCTTGCCGTCGCCGCCGCGGCGATGTGGTGGAAGCGCCGCCCGGCAGGCGCCCTGGGCGTGCCGCCGCTGCCGAGCGACCGGCGGAAGCTCGTCGGGGTGCTCGCGATCCTGGCGGTGGGCGGAACGATCTATCCGCTCGTCGGCGCATCGCTTGTGCTGATGCTGGCGATCGACTGGCTGGCGACGCGGCGGTGGCGAGCCGTCTCGGCCTGACGGTCGTACGCCTGTCATGCGCAGCGCGCAAAGGCGCTTGATGGCGACATCCGGCTGTGGACAACCCGGCCGGACTCTGCTAACACGCGCCACAATTCGCGATGGGAGCCGTCGCGGGGACAAGAGGCTATTAGCAACTTGTCCAAACGAATCAAACCGAAAGACAGGATTGCCCGTGCAGGTACTCGTCCGCGACAACAACGTTGATCAGGCGCTTCGCGCGCTCAAGAAGAAAATGCAGCGCGAAGGCATCTTCCGTGAGATGAAGATGCGCGGACATTACGAGAAGCCCTCCGAGAAGCGTGCGCGCGAGAAGGCCGAGGCCGTGCGCCGCGCCCGCAAGCTCGCCCGCAAGCGCGCCCAGCGCGAAGGCCTGCTGCCGTCCACGCCGCGCCCGGCGCCGACCGGTCCCGGTGGTGCGGGCGCTGGCCGTCCGGCGCGCTGATCGCCCATATTTCGTCTCTTTCGGGAACTAGCGGGAGGTGGGGCGATGGATCGCTTCCGCCTCTTTCGCATTGAGGCCTAGCGCCATCTCGGCTCGAACAAGCGCGGCCTGCTGAAACGGGGAATTTTCAGATGCACGCATCTGCCGGCCACAGACTGACCTCGGCGCGCGGCCTCGCCGCGATGCTGGCCGTGGTGTCTGCGCTGGCGCTTGCCGGGTGCGAGACCGGCCCGAGCGGCGAACTCACCAGCATCGACGCCGCCCAGGGCTCCAGCCAGAACATTTCCTCGCTCTCGGCAGTGATCTCGCGCAATCCGAGCGACCCGGAAGCCTACAACGTGCGCGGCTCGGCCTATGGCCGCGGCGGCCGCTACAGCGAGGCGCTGCGCGACTTCGACAAGGCGATCGAACTGCGCCCCAACTTCTACCAGGCCTACGCCAACCGGGCGCTCATCCAGCGGTTCCTAGGCAACCAGCAGCAGGCTCTCGCCGACTACAACCGCTCGATCCAGATCAACGCCAACTACGACGCCGCCTATATCGGCCGCGGCAACCTCTATCGCAAGGCGGGGCAGAACCGCGAAGCCTTCAACGACTTCCAGAAGGCGATCCAGCTCGACACCACCGACCCGCGCGCCTACCACAATCGCGGCCTTATCTACCAGGCGCAGGGCCAGCACGCCTTCGCCATCGAGGATTTCTCGACCGCCATATCTTTGGCGCCGGATGCAGCCGAGCCGTACAACGGCCGCGGCCTGTCCTACCTCGCCATGAACGACGAGGACAACGCCTTCGCCGACTTCAACACCGCCATCAAGCTGGACGGCAGGATCGCGGAGAGCTGGGCCAATCAGGCGCTGGTCTACGAGCGCCGCGGCGAGAAGCAGAAGGCGGCGAAATCCTACTCCGAAGCAGCGCGGCTCGACCCCAACTACGCACCGGCCCGCGAAGGCCTGGCGCGCGTCCGCGCCGGCTGATTCCCGTCCACACCTTCCCTCCAAAATCGCCGCAATTCCGCCGCGGACCGGCTGTCGGTTGACGATGGCATCTCCTCCGGTGCGTGGAACCCTTGCGCACCCACGCGGGTTATGGGCGGGGAGCTTTTGAGGAGTTCGATATCCATGAGAAAAATCCTTCTGGCGGCGACGGCCGCGCTCGCGCTGGCCGGCGGCGTTTCTGCTGCCTCGGCCAACACCGTCGAGATCGGCATGCTGGTCTGCGACGTCGCCGGCGGTGACGGCTTCATTTTCGGCTCGACCAAGTCGGTCACCTGCACCTATACGCCGGCGGCTTCGGGCATGGCGCCGGAGACCTACACGGGCGCGATCAGCCGCTACGGCGTCGACATCGGCTTTACCGGCGAAGCCGTGATGAAGTGGGCGGTGCTGGCAAAAAGCCTCGACACCTATCAGCCCGGCGCTTTGGCCGGCCAGTACGGTGGCGTCGGCGCGGAGGTGACCGCGGCGCTCGGCGTCGGCACCAACGTGCTGGTGCGCAAGTCGACGCGGGACTTCGTGCTGCAGCCTGTGAGCGTGCAGGGGCAGACCGGTCTCAACGTCGCACTCGGCGTCGCCGAGTTCGAGCTGGTTTCAACCGGCCAGTAGCAGCGCCGTGTTCGATCACGTCGGCTTCCGGGTAAGGGATCTTGCTGCCGCGCGTAGGTTCTACGACGCGGTCGCGAAGGCGCTCGGCATGGCGACGATCGACAACAGCGAAACATCGTTCCTGCTCGGCCGCAGTGCCGAGCAGCCGATCCCGTTCGTGTGGATCGGGACCGAACAGCCGACATTCTGGCGACCCGGGCATGAGGTGTCGAACAGCCCGATCCATCTGGCCTTCACGGCATCCGACCGGGCGGCGGTGGATTCGTTCCATCGTGCGGCGCTGGCCAATGGCGGCACCGACAACGGCGCTCCGGGGCCGCGCGGGCCCGAGGCGATGCACTACTACGGTGCCTATGTGCTCGACCCCGACGGCAACAACATCGAAGCGGGATACAGGCAAGCCTGAAGTCCGGCCGCTTACGGGCTCGGCTCTCCGCGCAATCGCACGCTGCTGTTGTGCCTACGGCCGGGACTTGCGGAGGCCGCCTCCGCCGTCCGGCGCGGACATTATCTGCATCGTAATGACAGCCCGCCGATGTTTAAGTAGGCTGCTCCGGTCAACGGCACGAAATGGAGCATTCAGTTTCTGCTCGTCGCCGCGATGAGGAGGAGCAGCATCATGGCCGGCCGCAGGACCGCTTTCGCCCTTACCTTCACCCTATCCGTAGCCATTTCCAACTGGACGCCGGCTTTCGCTGCCTCGCCGGCGCCGGTCAAGGCGGAGCACGGCATGGTCGTTACCGCCCAGCATCTGGCTTCCGATGTCGGGGTCGAGGTCCTCAAGAGCGGCGGCAATGCAGTCGATGCGGCGGTGGCGGTCGGTTACGCCCTCGCGGTGGTCTATCCGACCGCCGGCAACCTCGGCGGCGGCGGCTTCATGACGATCCGGCTCAAGGACGGCACCACAACCTTCCTGGATTTCCGCGAGCGCGCGCCGTTGGCGTCGACCAAGAACATGTATCTCGACGCCAAGGGCGAACCGGTGCCGGGCCTCAGCACCGACGGTTACCTGGCGGTCGGCGTGCCCGGCTCGGTTGCCGGCTTCGAGATGGCCCGCGAGAAATACGGCACCAAGAAGCGCGAGGAACTGCTGGCGCCGGCGATCAAGCTCGCCGGCGAGGGGTTCGTGCTCGAGGCGGGCGACATCAGCTCCTTCGCCGACGGCAACGACATGCTGGCCAAGGATGCCGCGGCGGCCAAGATTTTCCTCAAGGACGGCAAGCCCTGGCCGCTTGGCGAGCGCCTCGTCCAGGCCGATCTCGCGGCGTCGCTGTCGGCCATTTCCGAGACAGGCCCGGACGCCTTCTACAAGGGCGCCATCGCCGACATGATCGTCAAGGCGAGCCAGGCCAAGGGCGGCATTCTGGCCAAGGCCGACTTCGAGCAATACAAGGTGCGTGAGCTCGAGCCGGTGAAGTGCAGCTATCGCGGCTACGACATCGTCTCGTCGCCGCCGCCCTCGTCGGGCGGCGTGATCATCTGCGAAATCCTCAACGTGCTGGAAGGTTACCCGCTTTCCTATCTCGGCTACGGGTCCGCCGAGACGGTCCGGCTGATGGTCGAGGCCATGCGCCACGCCTATGTCGACCGCAATTCGGCCCTCGGCGACCCGGATTTCGTCGACAATCCCGTCGAGAAGCTGCTCAACAAGGACTACGCTGCGGAAATCCGCGCCAGGATCGACCCTTATCGGGCCGGTGTCAGCAAGGATCTGATGCCAAAGGGTTTTGGCGAGTCGACGGAAACCACGCACTATTCGATCATCGACGACGAGGGCAACGCGGTCGCGGTCACCTACACGCTCAACGGTTCCTTCGGCGCCGGCGTCGTCGCCGAAGGCACCGGCATCCTGCTCAACAACGAGATGGATGACTTCACCATGAAGCCCGGCGTGCCCAACCTCTACGGCCTGGTGCAGGGCGAGGCCAACGCCATCGAGCCGAAGAAGTCGCCGCTGTCGTCGATGAGCCCGACCATCGTGTCGAAGGACGGCAAGCCGTTCATGGTCATCGGCAGCCCCGGCGGCTCGCGCATCATCACCATCACGCTGGAGGCGATCCTCAACGTCGTCGATTTCGGCATGAACATCCAGGAGGCGATCGACGCGCCGCGCATTCACCATCAGTGGCTGCCGGACAGGGTGGTGATGGAGCCGAACGCGCTCTCGCCGGACACGCGCCGCCTGCTCGCCGGCATGGGCTACAAGGTCGGCGTCGATCCCGACTGGACGATCTGGGGCGAGGCCGCCGGTATCCTCGTCGGCGGAGTGGATGCGGCCGACGTGGCCGATGGAGACGACGGGCTCTACTACGGCGCAATCGACAGCCGGGCCACGGCCGGCGCGGCGCGCGGTTACTGAAAGCCGGCGATGGACCGGCGCCGGGCGCTGGTCCGTTCGTCCGTGTGCCGCAACCGTCCTCCACGCCGCCGGTCTGCCACAACAACCCGCCCGTTCAGCCTCTTGACCTCAACCGGGGTTGAGGTCCTATCGCCGCTGTCATGACGTCTTCAGGCGTCTTGACGGAGGAGAGGGCCTTGGCGGAAAGCAGCGTGCGACGGGTCGACTGGCGGCTTTTGTGGGCAAGCGGCGACCTTGCGCGCTTCTGCTTCGTGTGCCTCGGCATCCTGCTGCATTCCACCAACGAGACCATGGTGGCGACGGTGATGCCGGCGATGGTCGGCGACCTTTCCGGCGTGGAACTGGTCGGCTGGTCGCTCGCCGTCTACGAGATCGGCGCGATCATCGCCGGCGCGGCCGCCGGGCGGCTTACCAGCTATGTGGCGTTGCGCACCAACATGGTGATCGCAGCGCTGATCTATTCCACCGGCGCGCTGATCTGCGCGCTGGCGCCCACCATGCCGTTCTTCCTCACCGGCCGGCTGGTCGAAGGGTTCGGCGGCGGCGCGCTGGTGTCGCTCGCCTATGTCTCGGTCGAGCGGCTGTTTCCGCAGCGAATCTGGCCGCAACTGTTCGGCGTCATGTCGGCGGTGTGGGGCGTCGCCGCCTTCAGCGGCCCGCTGCTCGGCGCGCTGATGGTCGGCTTCATGTCCTGGCGCTGGGCGTTCGGCGTGTTCGTCGTCGGCGGGCTGGTCGCCGCGCTGGCCTCGTTCCTCGTGCTGCGCGGCCCCGCCGCGACGCGCCGGCGCAATGACGGCGTGCCTTTGCCGCCGTTCCCGTTCGCGACGCTCGCCTGCATGGCGGTCAGCGTGGTGCTGATCGCCATGGCCGGCGTCAATGTCGCGCCGCTGCGCTCGTCGCTGTTCCTGGCGGCGGGGATCGCCGGCATCGGCCTGTTCTTCCTGCTCGACCAGCGCCTGCCGGCGGCGCGGCTGTTCCCGGCAAGGCCGTTCCGGCTCGGCACGCCGCTCGGCAATGGCATGGTCATGATCGCCACCCTTTCGGTCGGCACGGTGTCGTTCACGCTGTACGGGCCGCTGCTGCTCACCAGCCTGCACGGCACCTCGGTGCTGACCACCGGCTACATCATCGCGGCCGAGTCCATCGCCTGGTCGGTGCTGGCGATCCTGGTCGCCAACGCGCCGCCCGAGCGCGAGCGCGGCATCGTGCTGGCCGGCGCGCTGATGATCACCGGCGGCGTCGCCGGCTTCGCCTATGCGGTGCCGGCGGGCAACATCCCGCTGATCCTCGCCTGCGCGGTGCTGCAGGGCGGCGGCTTCGGCATTGCATGGCCGTTCGTCACCCGCATCATCGTCGCCGCCGCGCCGGCGGCCGAGACCACCGTCGCCTCGTCGGCGGTGCCGACCATGCAGCGCATCGGCTATGCGGTCGGTGCCGCCTCCTGCGGCATCGTCGCCAATGCCAGCGGCTTTTCCGCAGGCCTCGATGCCGGCACGGCGGCCGGTGTCGCCGCCTGGCTGTTCCTGGCCTTCCTGCCGCTCTGCCTGTTCGGCTGCTTCGCCGCCTGGCGGCTGTTTGCCAGGCCGATCGTTCCCGTTCATCCGTGAGGATCGACAGATGCCTGAAACGACAAGCCTGATCGCCTTTGCCCTGATCGCGCTCGGCATGGTGCTGACACCCGGCCCGAACATGATCTACCTGGTGTCGCGATCGATCAGCCAGGGCCCGAAGGCAGGACTGATCTCGCTGGGCGGCGTGGCCCTCGGCTTCGTCGTCTACATGCTGTGCGCAGCCTTCGGCATCACCGCGCTGCTGTTCGCCGTGCCGTATGCCTACGATGCGCTGCGGCTCGCCGGTGCCGCCTATCTGCTGTGGCTCGCCTGGCAGGCGGTGCGGCCTGGCGGCCGTTCGCCGTTCCAGGTGCGCGACCTGCCCAGGGATCGGCCGCGGAAGCTGTTCATGATGGGTTTCCTCACCAACCTGCTCAACCCGAAGATCGCCATGGTCTATCTGTCGCTGCTGCCGCAGTTCATCGACCCGGCGCTGGGCAGCGTGTTTTCGCAGGTGCTGGTGCTCGGCGTCATGCAGATCGCCATCAGCGTGAGCGTCAACGCCATGATCGCGCTGGCCGCGGGCTCGATCTCGCTGTTCCTGGCAAGGAACCCGCTGTGGATACTGGTCCAGCGCTGGCTGATGGGCACCGTGCTGGCGGGACTGGCGTTCAAGATGGCCACCGAAGCGCAGCGGTAGGGATTGGCAAGCCTAGGAAACGACATTCCGGCTGGCTCCCAGCTCAGATGCGGCGGGCGCGAATCCTGCGCGTCGTATGAGAGCGCAGATCCTATATCGACAAGCTGCTGCCCGGGAGGCCCCGGGCAGCAGCTCGCTGCCCCACCGGCCGGGGCAGCTCCCGGCCGGTGTCCGCGCCCTGACTGCTACAGGAGGAAGTCGCTTGCCGTGACCACCGGCGCGCCGGTCAGGCTGATCTGGAAATCGGTGGTCTTGTTGCCGTCGAGATCGCCGAGAATCTGGCCGCCGCTGTAGCGGAGCTGCCCCGCCACGCCGGTGAAGGCGGTGGTGATGAAGCTGAACGCCTGGTCGCCGGCGGCATTGACGTTGGCGTCCACGCCGCGAAGATCGATCACGTCCTCGCCGTGGACGAAGTCGACGATGACGTCCGTATTGGCGCCGACGACGCTCTCGTTGGCGCCGTTGAAGACAAACGTATCCACTCCGAAGCCACCGGTCATGGTGTCCTTGCCGAGGCCACCGTTCAGTGAATCGTTGCCGAGGTCGCCGAACAGCAGGTCGTTGCCGTCGTTGCCGGAGAGGAAGTCGTTGCCATTGCCGCCGCGAACCGTGTCGTCGCCGGCCATGGCATTCACGGTCTGGCCTGTCGCGACGCCGGTGAGGGTGATGACGTTGGCGCCGCCCATGCCGCGGATTTCATCGATCCCGGTGATGACCGCGTCGGTGAGGTCGGCCGGGCCCGAGTTGGAAATCTGCAGGCGCTCGACCGCGAACCCGCCCGTGATGGTGAGGAACGAACCCAGCTGGCCCGACGTCAGCGTAACCGTGTTGTTGCTTATGAGCAGTTCCTCGACACTGGTGAATTTCACCGCCGTGAGGTTGACCGCGCCGACGGCGCCGAGCGTGGCGAAGTCGAGCCGGTCGAGGTCGTTGCCTCCGTTGATGACCTCGGCCAGCCCGCTTATGTCGGAAATCTGCTGGATCTGGAACACGTCGTAGCCGATGCCGCCGCTCAGCGTATCGGCGTCCTGACCGCCGCGAATGAAGTCGTTGCCGGCGCCGCCGTCGATCTTGTCGGCGCCGATGTCGCCCCACAGGCTGTCGCCGTTGGAACCGCCGGTGATGGTGTCGTTGCCGGCGCGGCCGTCGATGAACTGGCCATGGGCGACATTGGTGATGTTGATGATGTCCGATCCGCTCGAGCCGCGGATTTCGTCGATGCCGGTAATTTCGGCGTCGGTAAGGTCGGCGGTTCCCGCCGCCGATAGGATCAGACGATCCATGGCGAACCCGCCGATAAGGTCGGTGAAGGCTCCGAGTTGAGCCGCCGTCAACGTCACGTCGTTGCTGTTGACTGCCAGTTCCTCGATGCTGGTGAGTATCGCCTTGGTGAGATTGACGGCACCGGTCGCGCCCAGCGTCTGGAAGTCCAGCCGGTCGATGTCGCTGCCACCGTTGATGCTTTCCGCCAGGCCGGAGATATCGGCGACGAACGACACGCGGAAGGTGTCGTTGCCCGCGCCGCCGTCGAGCGTATCCACCCCAGTACCGCCGTTGAGAATGTCGTTGCCGTCCTGGCCGGAGAGCTTGTCGTCGCCGGCTTCGCCGGTAACGGAATCGTTGCCCGCGCCGGCGTTGACCGTGTCGGCATCGGCGCCGCTGTTGATCGTGTCGTTGCCGAGGCTGCCGGTCACGGAATCGGCTCCGGCGAGCGTGTTGATGATCTGGCCGTCGGCCACGCCGGTGAAGATGAACGAATCGACACCCGACGTGCCGCGGAACTCGTCGATGCCGGTGACGACCGCGCCGGTCAGGTTCACCGTCCCGGCCGCCGAAAGGATCAGGCGGTCCATGCCGAAGCCGCCGGAAATCGCTTCGAACGCGCCCATCTGCGTGGCCGTCATCGTCACGTCGTTCAGGTTGATAACCAGCCGTTCGACGGCGGTGATCGTCGCGAGCGACAGGTTCACGGCGCCGATCGCGCCGCGGGTGGCGAAGTCCAGTACATCGATGTCGTTGCCGCCGTTGATCGACTCGGCCAGCCCGCTGATCTCCGATATGCCTTCGACGTAGAAGGTGTCGTTGCCGTTGCCGCCGGTCAGCTTGTCGGCGCCCTGGCCGCCGACGATCGTGTCGTTGCCGTCGCCGCCATCGATGGTGTCGTTGTCGGCATTGCCCTCGATGTAGTCGTTGCCGAGTCCACCGGTGATGACGTCGGCGCCGCCGCGGCCGTATACCCGGTCGTCCCCCGCGCCGGCGTCGATCGTATCGGCGGCGTCCGTCACCGTCTTGATTTCGGTGCCCGAAGGAGCGACACCGTCGTTGACCATGTGGATGGTGTCGTTGAACTGGGTTCCTGCTATGTTGGCCATCTGGCTCTCCCGTTTGTCGCCCGGAACGCACCGGTAGCCGCGGAAATCCGTAGGGCCGCGGGCCCGCCTGTCGCTTTTTGGGACATTATCATGGGGTCCGAGAGGCCCCTACCCGCAAACGGGGGTATCCGCCGGCGCGGCGGTCCCACGCTCGCCGCAATGTGAAGGAACTATAGGGTCACGAATCAGTTCAACCTGCGCTACAATCGGGCGACGAGACGGGCCCCTCGCGAGGTGACCATGAGCGGCAAGGATTCCGACGTCTTCGATCTGTTCTCGGAGATATACACCCACGCTGCGCGCGAGGAGATGAGCCTCCAGCAGTACCTGCTCGCTTGCCGCGAAGATAAGTCGATGTATGCCACCGCGCCCGAGCGCATGGTCGATGCCATCGGCGAGCCCACCCTGGTCGACACGAGCGCCGACGAACGGCTCGGCCGCATCTTTTCCAACCGCACGATCAAGATCTATCCGGCCTTTGCCGATTTCTACGGCATGGAGGACACGATCGAGCGGATCGTCGGCTATTTCCGCTATGCCTCGCAAGGCCTCGAGGAGCGCAAGCAGATCCTATATCTGCTCGGCCCGGTCGGCGGCGGCAAGTCGTCGCTGGCGGAGCGGCTCAAGAAGCTGATGGAAGCCAGGCCGATCTACACGCTCAAGGTCGGCAACGAGATCAGCCCGGTGTTCGAGTCGCCGCTCGGCCTGTTCAACCCGGACCGCATGGCTGACCTGCTCGAGGACAAGTACGGCATCGCCCGGCGCCGGCTGAACGGCCTGATCTCGCCATGGGCGACGAAGCGGCTCGACCAGCTTGCCGGCGACATCTCCAAGTTCAGCGTGGTCAAGATGATGCCGTCGCGGCTGCGGCAGATCGCCATCGCCAAGACCGAGCCCGGCGACGAGAACAACCAGGACGTCTCGGCGCTGGTCGGCAAGGTCGACATCCGCCAGTTGGAGAACTTCAGCCAGTCCGACCCCGACGCCTATTCCTACAGCGGCGGCCTGAACCGGACGACCCAGGGCCTGCTCGAATTCGTCGAGATGTTCAAGGCGCCGATCAAGGTGCTGCACCCGCTTCTCACCGCCACGCAGGAGGGCAGCTACAACGGCACCGAGAATTTCGGCGCGTTCCCGTATCAGGGGATCGTGCTTGCCCACTCCAACGAGTCGGAATGGCTGCATTTCAAGAACAACAAGAACAACGAGGCCTTCCTCGACCGTATCCTGGTGGTCAAGGTTCCCTACTGCCTGCGGGTCACCGAGGAAAAGGCGATCTACGAGAAGCTGCTGCGCGAGAGCGAGCTGAAGAACAGCTCATGCGCGCCCGAGGTGCTCGACATCCTCAGCCGCTTCACCGTCGCAACGCGGCTGACGCCGCACGAGAACTCGCCGCTTTACACCAAGATGCGGGTCTATGACGGCGAGAACCTGAAGGAGATCGACCCCAAGGCGAAGTCGGTGCAGGAGTACCGCGACGCTGCCGGCGTCGACGAGGGCATGACCGGCGTCAGCACCCGGTTCGCCTTCAAGATCCTGTCGCAAACCTTCAACTACGACACCAAGGAGGTGGCGGCCGACCCGGTGCACCTCATGTACATCCTCGAGCAGGCGATCCGGCGCGAGCAGTTCGCCAAGGAGACCGAGGGCAGCTATCTCGATTTCATCAAGTCCGAACTGGCGTCCCGCTACGCCGAGTTCATCGGACACGAAATCCAGAAAGCCTACCTGGAATCCTACAGCGAGTACGGCCAGAACCTGTTCGACCGCTACATCGCCTACGCCGACGCCTGGGTGGAGGATCAGGACTACAAGGACCCCGACACCGGCCAGCTGCTCAACCGCGAGGTGCTCAACAGCGAGCTGTCGCAGATCGAAAAGCCGGCCGGCATCGCCAATCCGAAGGACTTCCGCAACGAGGTGGTGAAGTTCACGCTGCGCGCCCGCGCCCGCAACAACGGCCGCAACCCGGCGTGGACCAGCTACGAGAAGCTGCGCGAGGTGATCGAGAAGCGCATGTTCGGCCAGGTCGAGGATCTGCTGCCGGTCATCAGCTTCGGCTCGAAGAAGGACAGCGTTACCGAGAAGCAGCATACCGAGTTCGTCCAGCGCATGGTCGAGCGCGGCTATACGGAGCGGCAGGTCCGCCGGCTGGTCGACTGGTACATGCGGGTGAACAAGGCGGGCTGACTGCGGGGGCGGGGCCTTGCAACAGCTCCGGTTGCTTCGAATGCGGAACCGATCCACCTCCCCGACTTCGCAATTCCGAACGCAAAACCGCAGACAATTTTGCTGGAATTGCCTTTAAATGCCGAATGTCATCGACCGCCGCCTGAACCCCAAGGACAAGAGCCTCGGCAACCGCCAGAGGTTCCTGCGGCGGGCGCGCGAGGAGTTGAAGCGGAACATCCGCGACCAGATCAGGGCGGGCAAGATCGCCGACGTCGATGCCGACCACACGGTCTCGGTGCCGTCCAGCGGTACGAACGAACCGACCTTTGAGAACGCGCGCGACAGCGGCCGGCGCAAACATGTGCTGCCCGGCAACAAGGAGTTCATGCCCGGCGACAAGCTGCCCAAACCCAAGGGCGGCCAGGGCGGGTCGTCCGGGGCAGGGCAGACGCAGAACGAAGCCGAGGACGATTTCCGTTTCGTGCTGTCGCGAGAGGAGGTGCTCGACCTGTTCTTCGAGGACCTCGAACTGCCGGACATGGTCAAGCTCAACCTCAAGGAAATCCTGACCTACAAGCCGCGCCGCGCCGGTTTCGCCACGTCCGGGGCGCCGACGAACATCAATGTCGGGCGCACCATGCGCAACAGCCACGGCCGGCGGATCGCGCTGAAACGGCCGCGCCAGGCCGAACTCGATGCCATGGCGGCCGAGGTCGCTGCCCTGGAGGCCGATCCGATGCCGAGCGCGGCGACGCGGGCGCATCTGGCGGAACTGCGGGCCGAACTGGAGCGGCAGACGCGCCGGCGCAAGCGGATCGGCTACGTCGACCCGATCGACATCCGCTTCAACCGCTTCGACGCGCAACCGGTGCCCACAGCCAATGCCGTCATGTTCTGCCTGATGGACGTGTCGGGATCGATGGGCGAGCGCGAGAAGGATCTGGCCAAGCGCTTCTTCGTGCTGCTCCACCTCTTCCTGAAGCGCCGCTATGACCGCACCGAGATCGTGTTCATCCGCCACACCCACGAAGCCCACGAGGTCGACGAGGAAACCTTCTTCTACAGCCCGCAGAGCGGCGGCACGGTGGTGTCGACCGCGCTGGAGGAAATGCGCCGCATCGTCACGGAACGCTATCCTGCCGCGGAGTGGAACATCTACGCCGCGCAGGCGTCGGACGGCGACAATTTCGCCAGCGATTCGGAGCGCTGCATCACCATGCTCGAAAAGGAGATCATGGGCCTCTGCCAGTATTTTGCCTATGTCGAGATCATCGACGAGCGCGAACGCCATATATTCGGCGCCACCGACAACGGCACGTCGCTGTGGCGCGCCTATCGCGCCATCAGCGACAAGTGGAAAAACTTTCAGATGAGCCGCATCGCCAAGCCGGCCGACATCTATCCGGTGTTCCGGCGCCTGTTCGCCAAACAGCCGACGCAGACGGGCCGCTGAGGAAGGCATGGCCAAACGCGCGGAAAAATCCCGGCTGCTGTTTTCCGGTTCCGACTGGAACTTCGAAAAACTGTCGCGCGCCTATGACGCGATCGAGACCATCGCCCTCGACGACCTCGGGCTCGACGTCTATCCGAACCAGCTCGAGATCATCTCGTCCGAGCAGATGCTGGACGCCTATTCGTCCGTAGGCATGCCGCTGATGTACCGGCACTGGTCGTTCGGCAAGCATTTCGTCCACCACGAGCAATTCTACAGAAAGGGATTGCGCGGCCTCGCCTATGAGATCGTCATCAATTCCGATCCATGCATCGTCTTCCTGATGGAAGAAAACACCATGGCGCTGCAGGCGCTGGTGACCGCGCACGCCGCCTTCGGCCACAACCATTTCTTCAAGAACAACTACCTGTTCCAGCAGTGGACGGAGGCCAGCGCCATCCTGAGCTATCTGGACTTCGCCAAGGGCTACGTCGCCCGCTGCGAGGAGCGGCATGGGCTCGCAGCGGTCGAGCGCATCCTCGACGCGGCGCATGCGCTGATGGAGCAAGGCGTGTTCCGCTACCGCCGGCCGCCCCGGCTGTCGTCGGAGAAGGAGCGCGAAGGCATTCGCGAGCGGCTGGAATACGAGGAGCGCTCCTACAACGACCTTTGGCGGACACTGCCACGCCCCAAGGGCGAGGAAGAGGTGCACGAGGCCGACCCGAGCGTCGCCGAGCGCAAGAAGTCGCTGCACCTTCCGGAGGAAAACCTCCTGTATTTCCTGGAGAAAAACAGCCTGGTGCTGGAACCGTGGCAGCGCGAACTGCTGCGTATCGTGCGTGTCATCGCCCAATATTTCTACCCGCAGCGGCAGACCCAGGTGATGAACGAGGGCTGCGCGACCTTCGTTCACTACACCATCATGAACACGCTGTTCGACCAGGGCCGGATCACCGAAGGCGCGATGCTGGAAGTGCTGCGCAACCACACCAACGTGGTATTCCAGCCGGGGTTCGACGATCCGCGCTACTCCGGCATCAACCCGTATGCGCTGGGCTTCGGCATGATGCAGGACATTCAGCGGATATCCATGGAGCCGACGGCGGAAGACCGCGACTGGTTTCCCGACATCGCCGGCAACGGCGACTGGCGCGGCACGTTGCTCGACGCCTGGGCCAACCATCGCGACGAGTCGTTCATCCGGCAGTATCTGAGCCCGGCGCTGATGCGCAAATGGCGGCTGTTCGTGCTCGACGACGATTCACAGGAGCAGCATTTCCGCGTCGCATCGATCCACAACGAGCGCGGCTACGAGAGGGTGCGCTCGGCGCTGGCCAATTCATACGATGTCGGCGCAAACCGGCCGGACATCCAGGTGGTGGACGTCAACCTGCTGGGAGACCGGCTGCTGCGGCTGCAGCAGACGGTCAAGAACGGCGTGCTGCTCGACGGCGGCAGCCGCGACTCGACGCTGCGCCACATCCAGACCTTGTGGGGCTACGACGTAAGCCTTGCCGGCGTGGATGCCGAGACCGGCTCGTTGCTCTACGAGCGCACGACCGGCGACCTGGGCGACTGATCCCGGCAGCACAGCTCTGGCGTCAAAGACTTTTCAGATATCGCCACCCTTCTTCGAATCGTCTCCGGCGTGGGCACGGTTGGCCTCCAGCCGCTCGCGCGCCATCTTGTCGACCGCGGCGCGCAAGTTGGCGTGGCGGGCCATGAACTGGTTGAAGTCGCGCCGCTCGAGCATCAGGAAGTCGCAGAAGTCGACGGCGATGACATCGGCGGTGCGGCGCGAGCCGCTGAGCAGCGCCATCTCGCCGAAGAACGAGCCGGCTTCGAGGCGGATCGTGCGGCCGCTCACCAGCACCTCGACCGCGCCCGACGCGATGAAGTACATGCCGTCGGCCCGGTCGCCGGTGCGGATCACCCGTTCGCCGGGCGATGCCGACTGCGGCCGGAACAACAGCAGCAGTTCCTCCTGGTCTTCCGCGTTGACCAGCGAAAGCAGCGGGAACGTCTCCAGCAACGCCTGGATCTGGACGCGCCGCGCTTTTTCGCGCTCCTCCTGCAGGGCCTTTATGCGGTCGAGCTCGCGCACGAGAACGTCGTGGCGGCGGCGGCCATAGCCGGCGGTGAATGCAGGCCAGGTGACCCGAATCCACTTCTGCAGCTCGCCGGCCAGCGTGAAGGCCAGCGGGTTCAAGGTGATCGACAGGAGTGCGCCGGCGAGCACCAGATCCTGGCCCTCCTCGGAGATGAGGCCTTGCGCCACCCCCAGGCCGACCAGGATGAAGGAGAATTCGCCGATCTGCGCCAGCCCGGCCGCGACGGTCAGCCCCATGCTCATCGGATAACCGAGCAGAAGCACGATGCCCAAGCCGATGATCGATTTGCCGACCATGATCAAAGCCAGCACGCCAAGCACGGCGAGGGGATCCTCGACCAGCACGGAGGGATCGAAGAGCATGCCGACCGAAACGAAAAACAGGACCGAAAACGCGTCCTGCAACGGCAGCGATTCGGCGGCGGCCTTGTGGCTGAGGTGCGATTCACCAAGCACGAGTCCTGCGAAGAATGCGCCGAGCGCGAAAGAAACGCCGAACACCTCGGCCGAGCCGTAGGCGATGCCGACCGCCAGCGCCAGCACCGACAGCGTGAACAACTCGCGCGAGCCGGTGCGGGCCACCTTGGTGAGAATCCAGGGCACTACCTTGGGTCCGAAGAAAATGGCCAGTACCGCGAAGACGCCGACCTTGGCGAGCGTTATGGCAAGGGTGAGCATCAGCGAACCGCCGCTGCCCTGCGCCGTCCCGTGGGCCGGATCGGCGGCCGCGCCGCCGCCGAGCAGGTCGGCCAGCGCCGGCAGCAGCACCAGCGCCAGCACCATGGCGAGGTCCTCGACGATCAGCCAGCCGATCGCGACCCTGCCGCTCGGCGTGCCGAGCAGGTTTCGCTCCTCCAGCGCCTTGAGCAGTACGACCGTGCTCGCCACCGACAGGCTGAGCCCCAGCACGATCCCTGCGCCCAGGCTCCATCCCCACAGGGATGCCAGGCCGACGCCAAGCAGTGTCGCCAGCACGATCTGGCCGATCGCTCCGGGAATGGCGATGCCGCGCACCGCGAGCAGGTCCGAGGCGGAAAAATGCAGCCCGACGCCGAACATCAGCAGGATGACGCCCATCTCGGCGAGCTGGGCGGCGAGTTCGCCATCGGCGACGATACCGGGAGTGAACGGACCGATGAGCACGCCGGCGACGAGATAGCCGACCAGCGGCGGCAGGCGAAGCCGGTCGGCGGCATAACCACAGATCGACGCGAGCACGAAACTCACGGCAATCGTGGCAATGAGAGTAACCTGATGCGGCAAACGCGTTCCCCTGTTTGTTCCGGTCGAGCCGTGCCGTTGCGTGCCCCCTACCTCCAATGCCGGGAAAGCAAGGGGATCGCAAGATAGTGATCGCCGCCGATGCAGGCGGCTTGCGATCGCAGCCGCCGGCGGCGCTTGACTTTCGGTCCCTAGCGGCCGACTTCCTTGTGCAAAGGGAGACCACGCCATGCCAGAGGCCCGACGATCGACGATCGACGCGGGAGAAGTCGAACGCTTCTCCGCGCTCGCCGCCGAATGGTGGAACCCGAACGGAAAATTCCGGCCGCTGCACAAGTTCAACCCGGTCCGGCTTTCCTATATCCGCGATCAGGTGGCGGCGCGCTTCGGCCGCGACATCCATGCGGCGCGGCCGTTCGAGGGCCTGCGGTTCCTCGACATAGGCTGCGGCGGCGGCCTGCTGTGCGAGCCGATGGCGCGGCTGGGCGGCGAGGTCGTGGGCGCCGACGCTTCGGCGACCAATATCGAGGTGGCGAAGCTGCACGCCGCCGAGTCGGGCGTCACCGTCGATTACCGCGCGGCGCCGGCCGAGGACCTGGCGGATGCCGGCGAGAAATTCGACGTGGTTCTGAACATGGAGGTGGTCGAGCACGTCGCCGACGTCGGTCTCTACATCGCGCGCTGCGCCGAGATGGTGAAGCCCGACGGCATCATGTTCGTGGCCACCATCAACCGCACGCTGAAGGCGCTCGGACTGGCGATCATCGGCGCCGAGTACCTGCTGCGCTGGCTGCCACGCGGCACGCATCAGTATGGCCGGCTGGTCCGGCCGGACGAGCTCGAAAAGGCGCTGGCGGATGCCGGCATGAGCATCGCCGACCGCACCGGCGTGATCTATCACCCGCTCGCCGACCGCTGGCAGCGCTCGCCGGACATGGACGTCAACTACATGGTGATGGCGGAGAAACGGGCCGTCGCCACGTCGCCCGACATCACCAACGCCACTTGAGCCAAGGCAATTTGAGCCGGGCAATCGCATATGGCGTTCGGCGCCGCCGTACCCCCACCCTTAACCCCTCCCCACAAGGGGGAGGGGGCCCGGCTTGCAACGCCCCCGGCACCAATCGTCGGCGATTTCGCGCGGCATCGCGGCCACAAAGTCCCCCTCCCCCTTGTGGGCAGGGCTATCGCATATGACGTATTTCGCGAAGTTCGGCGGCGCCTTACCCCCACCCCTAACCCCTCCCCACAAGGGGGAGGGGGATCTGGTTGCGTGTATGCTGGGTACCAATCGTCGGTGGTCTTGCTCGGCATTGCGGCCGCAAAGTCCCCCTCCCACTTGTGGGGAGGGGTTAGGGGTGGGGGTAAGGCGCCGCCGAACTTCGCGAAATACGTCATATGCGATAGCCCTGCCCACAAGGGGGAGGGGGACTTTGTGGCCGCGATGCCGCGCGAAATCGCCGACGATTGGTGC
>QFCS01000189.1_pt1 | contig 81757 bp, 84 predicted proteins | sample 3576561 | NCBI WGS metagenome assembly QFCS01 | reverse complement strand
GCCCTTCCAGAAGCAGGTGGTGGCAGCCGAGGTGATCGTGATGCCACGCTCCTGCTCCTGCTCCATCCAGTCCATGGTGGCGGCGCCATCATGAACTTCGCCGATCTTGTGGTTCACACCGGTGTAGAACAGGATGCGTTCGGTGGTGGTGGTCTTGCCGGCATCGATGTGCGCGGAAATACCGATGTTGCGATAACGCTCAAGGGGCGTGGTGCGGGACATGGAAATACTCCGAAAAGGGGACGAGCCCGCTCCCCTAATTCAGGGAATGCGGGCTCTCGGTTCTGGATGCTCTGCTGGACGGCAGCCCGGATCAGAAGCGGAAGTGGCTGAAGGCCTTGTTGGCTTCGGCCATGCGGTGCACTTCATCACGCCGCTTCATGGCGCCGCCACGGCCTTCGGTGGCCTCGATCAGCTCGTTGGCCAGGCGCAGGGCCATGGACTTCTCGCTGCGCTTGCGGGCAGCCTCTTTGATCCAGCGCATGGACAGGGCCAGACGACGCACGGGCCGGACTTCGACCGGCACCTGGTAGTTGGCACCGCCCACGCGGCGGGACTTCACTTCCACCATGGGCTTGACGTTGTTGATGGCGACCGAGAAGATTTCGACCGGATCTTTGCCGCTCTTCTTCTCGATCTGCTCCAGCGCACCGTAAATGATGCGCTCGGCGACTGCCTTCTTGCCGCCTTCCATGATCACGTTCATGAACTTGGAGAGCTCGACATTGCCGAACTTGGGATCCGGCAGGATTTCACGTTTAGGGACTTCGCGACGACGTGGCATTTTTTCACCTCATATTGCTTCAGTTGGCACCTTTTCAGGGGCCGCGAGAGTCATGCAAAAACTCTCACTTACTCGACCCGCACGGACCATTCCGTGTTGTGGGCCACTGCGCTTGAACCACCTGCCAGGCGGAACAAACACCGGAAATTTCGAACGATCAGGCCTTCTTGGGGCGCTTGGCACCGTACTTGGAGCGCGACTGCTTGCGGTCTTTCACGCCTTGCAGATCGAGCGAGCCGCGCACGATGTGGTAACGCACACCGGGCAAGTCCTTGACACGACCGCCACGGACCAGCACGACGCTGTGTTCCTGGAGGTTGTGGCCTTCACCGCCGATGTAGGAGATCACCTCAAAACCGTTGGTCAGGCGCACCTTGGCAACCTTGCGCAGAGCGGAGTTGGGCTTCTTGGGGGTCGTGGTGTACACACGGGTGCACACACCGCGACGCTGCGGAGAGTTTTCCATGGCCGGGCTCTTGGATTTGGTCTTTTCGACCTCCCGGCCGTGGCGCACGAGTTGATTGATGGTTGGCATTAAAACGTCCCTAAACGTTTGAAAAAAGCGAAAACGAAAACTCCTCGGAAGATTCCGAAAAGCCCTCTACTGTAGCACGTGGCCGATTTTCTGACAATGCGAGCCCTTCAGAAGGGCCGTGGAGCTCGAAGCGTCACTGGATCCAGAGGCGGATCGCGTCCCACGCGCGGCCGAAGATGCCGCTTTCCTCGACCGTCTCGAGCACGGTCAACGGGATTTCAGCCACCGTGGCGCCGCTGGCAGTGGTCACGCGCAGCGTGCCGACGGACTGCCCTTTCATCAGGGGCGCCACCAGCGGATCGGGGCGGACCACCTCGGACTTGAGCTTGGCGCCCTCGCCCGCGGGCACCGACACAACCACGCCTTCGGCCCGGCCCAGGCGGACCTGATCGGCCTTGCCCTTCCAGATGCGGGGCGTCGCCACCGGCTGACCAACGGGGATCAGGCGCACGGCGTCGAACGCGGTGTAGCCCCAGTTGAGCAGTTTCTGGCTTTCGGCGGCCCGGGCGTTTTCGCTGGATGCACCCAGCAGCACGCTGATCAGGCGCCGCTGCCCTTGGGCACCCTCACCCAGGCCTGGCACCTGCCGGCGCGCGGTGGCGACCAGGCAATAGCCGGCCGCGTTGGTGTGCCCGGTTTTCAGGCCGTCCACGCTCGGGTCGCGGAACAGCAGCAGGTTGCGGTTGGTGTCGTTGGCGGCGGGCGTGCCCGGGTAGCGGTAACGCTGGATGGCGTAGTACGGCACGTACTGGGGGAAGTCGGCCATCAGGCGCGTGGCCAGCGTGGCCAGGTCGCGCGCGGTGGTGGTATGACCGGCTTCGGTGAGGCCTTCCACGTTGCGGTAGGTGGTGGACGCCATGCCCAGGGCCTTGGCCTGTTCGTTCATGAGCTGCACGAAGCGTTCGACCGACCCGGCCACGCCCTCGGCGAGCGCCACCGTCGCGTCGTTGCCCGACTGCACGATCATGCCCTTGATCAGATCCTCCACCGGCACCTGCATCTTGGGGTCGATGAACATGCGCGATCCGGGCATCTTCCAGGCGCGCTCGCTCACGCCAAAGGTCTGGGTGAGGCTGATCTTGCCGGCCTTGAGCGCGTCAAACACCAGGTAGGCGGTCATGAGCTTGGTCAGCGACGCGGGCTCGACCGCCTGGTCCGGGTCCTTGGCGGCGAGCACCTGGCCGGAGGTCGCGTCCAGCAGCAGGTAGGCGCGCGCGGCCACCTCGGGCGGGGCGGGCATCTGCGCCAGCGCGGGCACCATCACACCGAGGGACAGGCACAACAGAAAACGGGAAAAGAGACGACGCAACAAAATCCGGTCCTTCAAAGGGGAAAACAAGAGAACCCGCGAGCGGTCAGGCCCGCAGGTGACGCAGCACCAGATCCCGCAACAACGGGAGCTGGCCGTGGAAGAAATGGCCGCCACCGGGCACCACCAGCACCGGCAGCGATTGGGGGCGGGCCCAGTCCATGACGGACGACAAGGGCACCGTGTCGTCCTGCTCGCCATGAACGACCAGCGTGCGGGCATGAAGTTCCGCCGCCACCGGCGCCACCTCGAAACGGCTGGCCGCGGTCCCGATCAGCACCAGGTGCTGGATGTCCCGCGAGTCGTGCAGCCGGGCGGCGGCATGGCTGGTCACGAAGGAGCCGAACGAAAAGCCGGCCAGGCACAGCGGGCCGCTTGGCGCCTGCGCCTCGATCACCGCCATCAGATCGTCGAGCTCGCCGCGCCCTTCGTCGTAGACACCCTCGCTCTGGCCGACTCCGCGAAAGTTGAAGCGCACCGCGGTCCAGCCGGCTTGCACGCAGGCCCGCGCCAGGGTCTGGACCACCTTGTTGGTCAGCGTGCCACCGTGCAAGGGATGGGGGTGGGCAATCACGGCGGTGCCTCGCACCGCTTCCGTGGGGCGGTCGATCGCCAGCTCCAGCTGGCCCGTGGGGCCAACGATCGACAGAAACTCGGTTTGTGCGTTCATCGCGCCTCAGCGCCCCACGTCCGGTGGCGTCAGCAGGCGTTGCACCACCACACCGTCGCGCAGGTGCGATTGCACGATTTCATCGATGTCGTGCTCATCCACGTAGCTGTACCAGACCGCCTCCGGGTACACGACGGCGATCGGGCCGCCGGCACAGCGGTCCAGGCATCCTGCCTTGTTGACGCGCACCTTGCCCGCGCCCGACAGGCCCAGCGCCTTGGCCTGCGACTTGCAGCGATCGAATGCGGCCTGCGCCTGGTGCTGGGCGCACGAGGCTTCGCCACCTTCTCGCTGATTGAGGCAGAAGAAGATGTGCCGCTCGTAGTAGGACTTGTTTTCGCTCATGGCGGAATTTTAGTGGTCCGCTCCGAGGCCAGCGGTGCACGCGCGACCACGCGCAGGCCGAAGATCAGGGCGGCGAAGGGCCACAGCCAGCCCAGCCACTGCGAAATTCCGTGGAAACGGATGAAGCGCCCCTGCTCCCAGACTTCCAGCGACTGCGCGAAGTAGGGACTGTCGGGCGCGAGGTTGAGGAGCGTCAGCGACACCGCCAGGGTCAGCAGCATCACCACGTTGCACAACCGGCGCGGGAGTCCCAGCATCGCCAGGCCCAGCAGCACCGCCATGACCAGGCCCATGGTGGCCTGCGGACTGACCCACGCCCAGGCATGGGATGGCCCATAGGTGAGGGCGGCCGACAGGCCCGCCGCGCCCGCCGCGGCCAGAAAGAACATCAGCAGGAAGAAAACCCGGCGCAGCACCGATCGCATTTCGGCAAACCCCATCAGCAAAGGCGACAGCAAGCACAGCGAAATGCAGAAGGCTTCGGCCAGCGGGCTGAGCGGGTCGGGAGCTTCCAGGCGCACGGGCACCCAGGTCAGGAAAGGGGTGTCCTCCAGCAAGAGCACCAGGCCAGCCTCCAGCCGATCCCAGACCTGGCCCAGACCAAACGGCACCGACAGCGGGTAGAGCAGCGCAAACGGCCAGAGCGCCAGCAGCACCAGGCTGCCGTGGGCCGAGGGCTCGAACCAGTTGGCGCGAAACTGGCTCCAATGGCGCAGCACCCCCAGGCGCTCCAACCCCCAGGCACAGGCCGCGCCGAGGGCCGCGCCAGCGCTGTTGAGCACGAAGTCGACATTGGACGGCACCCGCATCGGCAGGTAGTTCTGCAGAGTCTCCACCGCCAGGGACAACAACGCCGACACCCCGAACGCCAACCACCAGGACCACCGCCCCCAGCCCGATCGCAGCATCGCCAGGCTCAACAAAAAACCCAGGGGGGCGTAGCCCAGCAGGTTGGAGGCCACGTCGAAACCGGTCCAGTACTGCGGCAGCGGCGCCCACAGGAAGGCCAACGGCGACACGCCCTGCACGCGCCATCCCGTGAATGGGTACAGGCTGGCGTACACCACCACGCCGGCAAACAACAGTGCCAGCGGCCAGGCGGAGGAGCGGGTTTTCAAAGCGTCAGAAGGGCTTGACCACCACCAGCACCACCACGGCCACCAGCAGGATCACAGGCACTTCGTTGAACCAGCGGTACCAGACGTGGCTGCGCCGCTGAGTACCTTCCACGAACCGGCGCAACAGCAGGCCGCAGGCATGGTGATAGCCCAGGATGAGGACAACCGCGGCAAGCTTGGCGTGCATCCAGCCGTTGCCCGCCCCCCGGCCAATGCCGTAGCCCAGCCAGAGCCACAGCCCCAGGGCCAGGGCCGGCACCGCCAGAATGGTGGTGAAACGCATCAGCTTGCGCGCCATCAGAAGCAGGCGCTCACGCTCCGCGACGCTCTCTGGAGGCACCATCGCCAGGTTCACGAAGATGCGCGGCAGGTAGAACAAGCCGGCAAACCAGCTGGCCACGAAAACGATGTGGAAGGACTTGACCCAGAGCATCCGGGCAGTGTAGCCCCGGGGCTTCAGGGAACGGGCCGAGGCGGGCAAATCGCCAGAATTGACAGGGCAAAAAAAACCCGGCCTTTCGGGCCGGGTCAGGAAGCCTTTTTGCTGTCACACACTAAGGCACCCGCTCAGGGAGGAAAAGCGGGGAGCCGACCTTTCGGCAAGCTCGACAGAAATATTACACCAAGAAGGGGCGGAAACCAAGAGAACCTGTCAGTTCTGACATTGTTCTGTTCGATTTTTTGTTGTAGGCGGAACAGGTCACATCATTTTGGCGAGTTCAAACATCACCGCCGTGCCCAGGGCTTCGCGGATGTTACCCCGCCCCACCTTGGCCATGGAGAACTCACCAAAGCCCGACATGTCGAACGAGCTGTCGTCCGGCGAGATCTCGACGAAGGGGAACTCCAACACTTCGCGCAGCAGTTCGCGGCGGAACTGATCGAAGCCTTCGTCCTTGATCCCGGCATCCACGACGATGAGGTTGGGCATGCGGGAGAGGATCGCCTCGCGCGCCTGCCGGAAGTCGACCACGCTGTCCGAACCGATGCCGATCTCGCGCAAGGCGTCGCGCACATCGGCGCGGATCTGCAACGTGGGCGAGATGGTCAGCACATACACGCCGGACAGCGATTTGAACATCGAGGAATGGTCGTCCGAGAGGTCCACGGCCGAGATGCCGTCCACCGCCTGCACCGTGCGGCTGAACAGGGCGGTGAAGTTCACGCCATCGTCGGTGACCTGGCGGTCGATTTCGATGCCGCCGGCCGCGAGCGCGATCTGGCGCACCAGCAGCCAGCTCAGGCTGTCCGCCGACGCGTGGCTCGACGGGGGTGCGCCGTCGTTGGAGACGCGCAACTGCAACCGGGCGTGCCGCGGCCAGGCATTGGTGTCCATGCGAACGTCCATGCGACTGCCGAACGGCAGCCCCCAGTCAAGCACGGCGTTGACGAAGGTGTGGGCCACGGTCGGGTCCACCAGCACCTCGACCGGCTTGAGCTTGCGCCGCATCTCGATGCCCAGCACGGCAAATTCCTTCTTGCGCTCCTGCAGCACGCCTTCCACGAGGTCGGCCATGCCCACCTTTTCATGCGATTGCCGGATGCGCCCGCCATAGAAGCGGTGGATCTGCTGCGCGCTGACGCCGGACTGCTTGATGCGCTCGGCCGGGATGCTCAGCGCCCGGTGCTCCTGCCGGCTGATGGTGCCCTTGCTCAACAGGAGATCGATGGTGTTCTGCAGTGCACTCACCCCTTCCGTGACCTGATCGGCCAAGCCGGACAACAGGGTCGGCCAATGCTCGTCCAGCGACCACGACTCGGGCTCACTGGCGCTGGGCTTGGTGTTGGCAAAGCTGTGCGAAGAGGGCTTTTTGGTGGTCAACATGGGCGGACTGGTGGTGCGCAGGGTCTCCCGCGGATCAGTAACAAGATGTGTTGACTGAAGAATAGCGGCTGACACGCCGGATGGTGAGCACTCGGAGACCAGTATTTTCTTCTTACCGTGGAGTTCACCACACCTGCGGCGCATTTTCGGGCGCCCAGCCCCCTGTCAACTTTCCCAGTTCAGCCGGGCAAGCCGCGTCGCGGCGGCCTTCACACGGCGAAAAGGGGCGTTTGCCACAATACGCGCATGCACGCCCCCGCCCCCTACCCCCACAGCCGCCCCCGCCGCCTGCGCCGGGATGCCTTTTCCCGCGACCTGGTGCGTGAGCACCGCCTCAGCCCGGCCGACCTGATCTACCCGGTGTTCGTGCTGGATGGCCAGAACCGGCGCGAAGCCGTGGCCTCGATGCCGGGCGTGGAGCGCCTGAGCCTTGACCTGCTGTTGCCAGTGGCCGAGGACTGCGTGGCGCTGGGCATCCCGGCCATGGCGCTGTTCCCGGTGATCGACCAGTCGCTCAAGACGCCGGACGGCCAGGAGGCCCTGAATCCGGACGGGCTGGTGCCGCGCGTGGTGCGTGAGCTGAAGAAGCGCTTCCCGCAGCTCGGTGTGATGACCGATGTGGCGCTGGACCCCTACACCAGCCACGGACAGGACGGCGTGCTCGACGAGCACAACTACATCCTGAACGACCCCACGGTGGAGATCCTGGTGAAACAGGCCCTGACGCAGGCGCAGGCGGGCGTGGACATGGTCGCACCCAGCGACATGATGGACGGGCGCATCGGCGCCATCCGCACCGCACTCGAGGCCAACGGCCTGGTGCACACGCGCATCATGGCCTACAGCGCCAAGTACGCCAGCGCCTTCTATGGCCCGTTCCGCGACGCGGTCGGTTCGGCCACCAACCTGGGCAAGGCCGACAAGAAGGTCTACCAGATGGACCCGGGCAACTCCAACGAAGCCTTGCGCGAGGTGGCGCTGGACCTGGCCGAAGGCGCCGACATGGTGATGGTCAAACCCGGCATGCCCTACCTGGACATCGTGCGCCGGGTCAAGGACGAGTTTGGCGTGCCGACCTTCGCCTACCAGGTCAGCGGCGAGTACGCCATGCTCAAGGCCGCCGCCCTCAACGGCTGGCTGGACCACGACGCGGTGATGATGGAAAGCCTGCTGGCCTTCAAGCGCGCGGGCGCCGACGGCATGCTCACCTACTTCGCGCGCGACGCGGCGCGCCTGCTGCGCGGCTGACACCAGGCACCCACCCCACCATGCGCATCTTCCACGTCCTGCCCGGCTCGGTGAACGAATCCGGCGCCCTGCCCATGGTGTTGCCGGAGAAAGGCTACATCTGGATCGCCTGCGGGCGGCGCGAGTTCGAGCTGGAACAGGGCGCGGTGCAGTCCACCCTGCAGGTGCTGTGCGGCATGACGCTGGTGGACCTGCACATCGCCGACCTGCTGAACAACCAGCTGCCCTCGCACTACGACTACACCTCGCAGTACGACATCCTGGTGTTCCGCCGGCTGGCCGCCGGCCACAGCGAGACCGACCTCGCCCACCCCGGCGAGGTGCTCACCCAGTCCGTCAAACGCGGCGGCCCGCCCGTGCTGCGGCGCATCGACACCAGCCCGGTCGGCTTCGCGGTGTTCGACCGCGTGCTGCTCACGGTGCACCCCGTCGGCTGCCAGGCGCTGGAGCAGTACGCCATGCGGCTGCTCTCGGCCGCCACCGCCGCTTCGCGCGCGGCCGGCGTGCACCTGCCGCCCAGCCCGGCCGACCTGATGCTACGCATCGTCAACCAGATGGTCGACGGCTACCTCGCGCTGCGCCGCGAGCTCACGCGCCAGCTCGACCACTGGCAGACCGAACTGCTGATGCCCAAGGCCCGCTTCAGCAACTGGGGTTCGCTGCTGGACGCGCGCATCTCGCTGCACCAGCTCGACGAGATCTGCGAGGACCAGCGTTCCGCCATCCAGGACTGGAACGAGAACCTCGCCACCTGGGAGCCGACCGACGCGATCGGCGGGCAACGCGGGCTGGAGCTGCTCAAGGTGCGTTCGCGCGATGTGCTCGAGCACATCGAGCGCGTGGTGCACCACGTGCGCCGGCTGGAGCAGAACGCGGAAACCGCGGTGCAGATGCACTTCTCGGCGCAGAGCAACCGCACCAACGACATCATGCGCACGCTCACCGCGCTGACCGCCATCTTCCTGCCGCTGAACCTGATCGCGGGCATCTTCGGCATGAACTTCCAGTTCATCCCGCTGCTGCACCAGCAGACCGGCTTCTGGTGGGCCATCGGCTCCATGGCACTGACCGCCGTGGTGCTCGGCGTGCTGTTCTGGCGCAAGCGCTACCTGGTGCGCACAAGCCGCTGAAGCCTCACACGTAAGGCGGCGCCAGGCCCTCATTGGCCAGCACCCGCTGCACCGATGGCCTTGCCAGCATGCGCTGCAGGTACGGGCCCAGGTGCTGACGGTCCCGCGCCGGCGCGCTGGGGAAGTTGCGCGTCCAGCGGCACAGCGTGAACACGTAGGCATCGAGCAGCGTGAACTGCTCGCCCATGAACCATGGACCGCCACGGCGTTCGATTTCGGCATCCAGCTGGTTGAGCAGCGGCCCCACGCGGGCCTGGGCGTTGCGCTGCACTTCCGCGGCGACCTCGGTGTGCCCGGTATCGGCCCAGCGCTCGGGGTAGAAGTAGACGATGAGCGTGGCCTGCAGGGTGTTGGTCAGCCACATGAGCCACTTGTAGGCATGGGCACGGTCGCGCGTGTCCATGGGTGGCATCAACGCGGCCTTCGGGTGCGTGTCGCTCAGGTGCAGGCAGATCGCGGCCGTTTCATACAGCACCAGATCACCGTCGACCAGCACCGGGATCAGGCCGTTCGGGTTGAGCGCGAGGTAGGCCGGCGTCTTGTGCCCACCGTTCTGTTTGTCGACCAGCACGCGCTCGTAGGGCACGCCGATTTCTTCGAGCAGGATGTGCGGCACCATCGCGGCGCTGCTGGGGGCGAAGTGCAGTTGGATCATGGGATTCAAGGGGTGGGTGGGGGCACGCCAAAGAGCTTCGCGCCATTGTCCCAGGCGATGCGCCGCGCCACGTCGGCCGGCAGCCCGCCCAGCCAGGTGCGGTAGCCCTTCATGAGCTCGTCGTAGTACAACCAGCGCTGGTTGATCCAGGTGTCCGAGCCGATCAGGAAACGGTCCGGGTACTTGAGCAGCAGCGCGCGCCATTCGGGGCAGAGCTGGCCGTCGGCGCAGGTCAGGCCGGGGCGGTACGACAGCTCGCCCACCAGGCGCGGGTAACGCGCGAAGAGTTCGTCCACCCGCGCCACCGGCGTGCCACCGATGCCGGTGTGGGCCCAGATCAGGAGCGACCTGCGGCCCTTGGAAGGCGTGTTGGCCATCAGCAAGTCGATCGCCGCATCGTCCACGTGCGCGAGGATGGCAAGGTCCTTCTCTTCGGCCAGGGCCATGAGCTGTTTGGCCACCGGGCCATTGGCGTTGGCGCTGTCGTACAGGTGGAATTCGCCCAGGCCGCGGTAGGGCCCGGCGGGCGTGCCGCGCTGGAGTTCGGCGTTGACCATCTCGACGATGGTAGGGTCGCGGAACCAGTTGTTGTAGTCGGCGCGGTCGCGGTACAGGCGCACGAAGGGCACGACCGCGACACCGGCCTTGCGCGTCTGCTCGCGCGCACTGGCCAGCGCCTTGGTGCCGTCGTTGGGCCGCGAGTTGGCAACGATGGCGCGCACCCCGTTGCGCTGCATGCGGTCGAGCACATCGGCCATGGGGTGCGGGCAGCCCGGGGCCGGTGTGTCGTGCGTGCAGGCTTCGTTGTTGTAGTGCAGGTGCGCGTCGAACAGCGGGCCGCTGTAGTCGGCGGCCGCCGCGCCCGCGCAGGCCCCGATCAGCAGCCCCAGCGATGCCGCGGCGCGCCACACGGTGTCAGCCCAGGTGTTGCGCGAAGAAAGCCAGCGTGCGCTCGCGCGCCAGCTTGGCCGCCGCCTCGTTGTACGAGCCGCGCTGGTCGCAGTTGAAGCCGTGGTTGGCGTCGTACACATGCACCGTCACGCCGGGTTGGGCCTTCTTGAAGGCCTCCACCGTGTCGAGCGGAATCCAATGGTCCTGCGCGCCGAAATGCACCATCACCGGCACGGTGGGCCGGCGCTCGAGCTCCGCGCCCACCGTCATGCCGCCACCGTAGTACGGCGCGGCGGCGGACAGTCCCTGCAGCGCGCTGGCCGAACGCCAGGTGAGCAGGCCGCCCCAGCAGTAGCCGAGGATGCCGACCTTGCCGGCCTGCGCCGCGTGCTGGATCGCGGCCTGGATGTCGGGCATCACGCCCGGCGCCGGCAGGCCTTCCACGGCGGCCTTGAGCTCCATGCCGGCCTTCATGTCGGCCTCGGTGTAGCCGAGTTCCACACCGGGCTTGGCGCGGTGGAAGGTGTGCGGCGCGACCACGAAGTACCCATCGGCCGCGTAGCCGTCGGCCACCGAGCGGATGTGCGAGTTCAAGCCGAAGATTTCCTGCAGCAGCACCAGGCCGCCCTTGGCCTTGCCGCTGGGCTGGGCCACGTAGGCCGGGCATTTGAAGCCGTCGGCGGAGGTGAGTTCGATCGTCTGACCCATGGTGTTTCTCCTGTTGTCGGGTTGAAAAAGTCAGGCGCGCAGCCGGCGCGCCACGAAGTCGAGGCGGTCCTGGCCCCAGAACAGTTCACCGTCGATGACGTAGCTGGGCGCGCCGAACACGCTGAGGTCGATGGCGGCCTGCGTGTGCCCGTCGTAGCGCGCCTGCACCTCGGGCTGCCGGGATTGCGCCAGCCGCGCGGCATCCAGACCGGTCTCGGCCAGCAGGGCCGCCAGCGTGGCGTCGTCGGCGATGTCGCGCTGCTGTGCCCAGACGGCGGCCAGCACCGCGCCGGTCAGGCGCATCGCGGCCTCGTCGCCGTCGTGCTGGGCCACGGCGGTGATCAGCCGCGCGGCGGGGTCGCCCGCCACGGGAAAGAAGCGGGGCTCGGGGTGGAGCGGGATGTCCAGCGCCTCGCTGAAGCGGCGCAGCTCGAGCAGGCGGTAGGCCTGGCGCTGCGGCGCGCGCTTCTGCAGGGGCAGCCCGCCGGACAGCGGGAAGATCTTGCCCAGGTCCATGGGCCGCACGAGCACGGCCGTGCCGGTCTCGCGCAGCAAGGCCGCAAAACGCGCGTGGCCCAGGTAGGCCCAGGGGCTTTGCGGGACGAAGTAATAGTCGACTGTGCGACGCATGTCGGTCTCCTGTCGCTGTTGTAATGGCAAGCTCGGTGGCGAGCCCGTGTTGTACGCGATGCCACCACATTCTGCAGGAGACGGGTTATGGCTGAGATGACAGGCCGGGCGCTGCTGGTCACCGGGGGCGGGCGCGGCATCGGCGCGGCCACCGCCCGGCTGGCCGCGCGGCAGGGCTGGGCGGTGGCGGTGAACTACACCGCGAACTCGCTCTCGGCCGACGAGGTGGTGCGCGCGATCCGCGCCGAGGGCGGCACGGCCATGAGCGTGCAGGCCGATGTGGCGGACGAAGAGCAGGTGCTCGCGATGTTCGCGAAGATCGACGCCAAGCTCGGCCGCCTGCACGGCCTGGTGAACAACGCGGGCGTGGTCGACGTGACGGCCCGCGTGGACGAGATGAGCGTGGCGCGCTGGCGCCGCATGTTCGACATCAACGTGATCGGCTCGATGCTGTGCGCGCGCGAGGCGGTGCGCCGCATGAGCACAAAACACAGCGGCGAAGGCGGGTCCATCGTGAACCTCTCCAGCGCGGCCTCGCGCCTGGGCTCGGCCGGCCAGTACGTGGACTACGCGGCGGCCAAGGGCGCGATCGACGCCTTCACCATCGGCCTGGCGCGGGAAGTGGCCAGCGAGGGCGTGCGCGTCAACGCGGTGCGCCCGGGGCTGATCGAGACCGGGATCCACGCCTCGGGCGGCCTGCCCGACCGGGTGCGCGACCTCAAGCACCAGGTGCCCATGCAGCGCGGCGGCCGGGCCGAGGAGGTGGCGCAGGCCATCGTCTGGCTGCTGTCCGACGCCGCGAGCTACACCACCATGACCCTGATGGACGTCTCTGGAGGACGCTGACATGACCACGACCACAAACACCCCCGACACCTCGCACATCAAGTACTGGTGGGAAGACCTGCAGGTCGGCGAGACACGCGACCTGGGCACCATCACGCCGACCGAAGAGGAGACGGTGGCCTTCGCGCGCCAGTTCGACCCGCAACCCTTCCACCTCGACGCCGAGGCCGCCAAAGCCTCGGTGTTCGGCGCGCTCAGCGCCAGCGGCTGGCACACCTGCGCCATGGCGATGCGGCTGATGGTGACCAACTTCCTCAACGAAAGCTCCAGCCTGGGCTCGCCCGGCCTGGAGAGCGTGAAGTGGCTCAAGCCGGTGTTCCCGGGCGACACGCTGCGGTTGCAGCACACGATCCTGGAAAAACGCCCCATGAGCAAGCGCCTGGACGTGGGCCTGGTGCGCACCACCTGGGAGATGTTCAACCAGCACGGCGACAAGGTGCTGTACATGGAGGGCTACGGCATGTTCCGGCGCCGCGAGCCGGGCACACCGTGATCGGTCAACTTCCTTTGGCCGAAGCAGCACTGATCGCAGTGCCACGCTCGGCGGGGGGAACGTCCCCCAGCATGGCGCCAATGGGGGCCTCCAGCAAGGACACCCCGTAACGCGACAAATGGTCGTCGTCCGAGTAGCGACTGGCGGCCTGTGTTCCGATGCGGCAAATCTGGGGCGTGCACAGAAGGTCGTCAAAAGAGATCACATGGATCGCGCCCCGATTTGCTGCGCTCGCCATCGCGGCGTCGACATAAGACTGCAACCTGCGATGTTGTTCAACCGGAATGGAAATGGCTGCGAGATGGTCATCGTTTAGCCGCTGGCTCACCGCCGCACGGCTGTAGGCCAGCCTTGCATTTTCCAGTTGCTGCGGCACTTGGCGAACCAGGTAGATTTCGGACCCGATTCCGCGATAACGCTCCACGGTGGCAGTCAAGCCGTGCTCAAATGCGGCCCGAGACGTTGCCTGCACCGGGTCTGAATGGGCAGTCGTGCCTAGGAGACTGAATTCCTTTCCCGCATACCCACCATCGGTGTAGTAAGTCCAACGAGCCACCAGGATCACCTTCTTGATGCCCTGCGCCTTGACGTACTCAAATATCCGCTCGTTCAAGGCGTGACAATTCCGGATGTCCTGATCGGCCCGCAGCGCATATACCTCCAACAGGGGAGGACAGCCACTTGCGCCGGCAAAGGCACCGGCCAAATTCAACTGTTTCGCCACCCGATCAAAGCTCTCGTGCAACGCATGGGCATGGGAATCACCCATCAGGAAAAAGGCCTCAGGAGCCTCCTGCTTGCCCAATCGGCAGAGCCAGTTGTCGTTTTGGTGGACGAGGTCCGCATCAAAACAATGTGCAGGAATGTTAGGGGCTTTCAGACTGTCCAGAACTTGGTCGGACAAGAGCTTCCGATGCACGACCTGAGCCTGGCTGTACAGGAAAAATCCTGCGCCAAAAACCAGCGTGGTACCGAGGAAGAATGCGCCATAGGCTCGTCGCACGTCGCCATCACCGCTCCTGTCGGAGAACGCCTTGGCACGCCTGACGGGGTTTTCCACGAGATGGCGGGTCAGCCACGCCAACACTACCATCAGCAGGCACAGCCAGACCACCTGCACAACGGTCAAGTCACCGCCCAAGCGCAAGCGGGCGAAAACCAGCACCGGCTGGTGCCACATGTACATGGCGTAGCTCAGCAGTCCCACGTAGACCACCGGCTTCATCGACAGCAACGACCCTGTCCAGGTCGATCGGCTGGCGCACGCAATGATCAGCGCCGCGCCCACCGTGGGCAAGATGGCATAGCGCCCTGGAAAGGGAGTGCTCTCGTCAAAGGCAAAAACGGCCATCGCGATCATCATCAGGCCCAAGAGGCCCAGCACTTCGGCCACATGGCCGCCGCGCAATGATCGCGCGGTCAACGCGGGCGCTGCCGCCAGGAGAGCACCCGTGAGCAGTTGCCAGGCGCGGGTGAAGATGAAGTAATAGGCAGCAGACGGATGCCTTCTTGACGCCCAATCGGCCAGTCCGAAACTAAGCATGAGACACCCCGCCAGAATCCACGGGAGCGCCCTCCGGTTGAACTTGAAAAGCCCCAGCAGAATGACCGGGAAGAGCAGGTAGAACTGCTCCTCTACCGACAGGCTCCAGGTGTGCAGCAAAGGTTTGAGTTCGGCCGCCGAGTCGAAATAGCCGGACTGCCCCCAGAAAACGAAGTTGGACAGGAACACGGACGTGGAAGCCACGTGTCTTGCCGAACTCGGCCAGCTCTTCAGGGAGCATCCAGAGCCATGCAAATGGAATGCAAGCCACGAGCACCAAACCCAACGTGGGCGCGATTCGGCGAATGCGGCGTTCATAGAAGTTCAGGAAACCGAAGCGCCGATGATCTGCTTCCTCAAGAATCAACGTGGTGATCAGGTATCCGCTGATGACGAAGAAGACATCAACACCCACATAACCGCCAGAAAATCCGGCCAGGCCAGCGTGAAACAAGATCACAGGAACAATCGCAATGGCGCGCAAACCATCGACTTCTGGCCTGTACTGCATAGAAATGGCTGTTTATGTTGAGGGATGACGTCACGACCCACGATCTGCGGGAAACCCTGCACATGGCCGTTGGCGGCCATAGCATAGCGGCGTGCTGGCAACACAGCGCCTAGGCGGTTGCGCCGATTGTCACAGCCATTGGCCTTTGGTAGAGAATCGCCGGCATGGATTTCAAGCCGCTCATCACCCTGCTGGCGATCGTCAACCCGCTGGCGATCGTGCCCTTCTTCATCCACTACACGCAGGGCTTCTCGCGCCAGCAGCGGCAACGCACGGTGATGATCTCGGCCTTCAGCGCCTTCGCGGTGATCGCCACCTGCGCCGTCATCGGCCTGCAGATCCTGGAGTTCTTCAGCATCTCGCTCGCGAGCTTCCAGGTCGGCGGCGGCATGCTCCTGCTGACCTCGGCGCTGTCCATGCTCAACGCGCGGCCGGCGGAGGCCAAGGCCACCGACCAGGAACTGAGCGACACCTCGGCGCGCACCTCCATCGCGGTGGTGCCGCTGACCATCCCGCTGCTCACCGGGCCGGCCACCATGTCCACCGTGGTGATCTACGCCGACCAGGCCAAGACCTTCTTCCAGCACGCCGCGCTGGTGGGTTACGGCGTGGTGATCGCCCTGGCCACCGCCATCTGCTTCACCTTGGCCGAGCCGATCGCGCGCTTCCTGGGCCAGACCGGCATCAACGTGATGACGCGGCTGATGGGCCTGATTCTGGCCGCGCTGTCGGTCGAGGTGATGGCGACCGGCCTGGTGAAGCTGTTCCCAGCGTTACTGGGCTGAGGGGTAGAGGTTCAGCGTCTGCGCCTGCAGGCGCGAGAGGCCCAGCAGCGCGTCGGTGAACGGCGTGGGCACGCCGGTGAGCTGGCCGAGTTCGCGCACCACGGTCACCAGGGCGTCGAGTTCCACCGGCTTGTGCGCCTGCACGTCCTGCAGCATCGAGGTCTTGAACGCACCGAGCTTGAGCGTGACCGCGTGGCGGTCTTCGGGCTGCTGGTCGATCGGGATGCCGATGCGCGCCCCGATGTCCTTGGCCTCGAGCATGACGCGGCTGATGAAGTCGCGCACCAGTGGGTCACCCAGGATGCGGTCGGTGGTGGCGCCGGTGAGTGCGCTCACGGGGTTCACCGTCATGTTGCCCCAGAGCTTGTACCAGACGTCTTTCTGGATCTGCGGCGACACCGTGGCGTTGAGCCCCGCGCGCCGCAGCAGCTCGGCCAGGGCCGCCACCCGCTCGCTGGACTCGCCCGAAGGCTCGCCAAGAATGAGGCCGTTGCCGAAGTGGTGGCGGAGCACGCCCGGCGCGTCCACCGAGCAGCTGGCGTGCACCACGCCGCCGATGACGTGGCGCGCCGGGATGCAACGCTCGATCTCGCCCTCGGGGTCCACCGTTTTCAGGCGCGTGCCGGCGCGCTCGCCGCCAAAGCCGTTGAAGAACCACCAGGGCACGCCGTTCATGGCGGTGAGCACCACAGTGTGGCGCCCGATCAGCGGCGCGATGCCGCGCGCCAGGTCGGGCAGCGAGGGTGCCTTCACGGCCACGATCACGAGGTCCTGCACGCCCAGGGTCACGGCGCTGGCGGCGGCCTGCACCGGCGCGCCCTGCAGCTGGCCGTCCTGGTGCAGCTGCAGGCCATCGCGCTGCAGGGCCGCGAGCGTCTCGCCGCGCGCGAGCGCGCTCACGATGCAACCGGTGTGCGAGAGCCGCACGCCGAGCCAGCCGCCGATGGCGCCCGCGCCGACGATGGCCACACGCTGAAAGTCAGAGGAAGAGGTCAAGGGATCACTCCAGGTAGCTGCGGTCCAGGCGGTTCACCTGCCGGACCAGCGCGTCGAACACGTCACGGCCGGCGCCGTGATGGGGGTTGAACTGCAGCGCATCGCGCGTGCATTTTTCGGCGATGCCCTCAGGCACTGGCAGGGCCGCCTGCGCGCCGCCCATCGAGAACGTGGCCATCTGGATTTCGCAGGCGCGCTGCAGCGTCCAGAGAATGGCGAAGGTCTGTGGCAGGGTGGCGCCCCAGGCCAGCAGGCCGTGGTTGCGCAGGATCACGGCCGGGCGGTCGCCGATGCTTTTGAGCAGGCGCGGCGCTTCGTCCGCGTGGATGGTGATGCCTTCGAAGGTGTGGTACGCCACCATGCCGTGCAGCTGCGCGGTGTAGAAGTTGGTCTGCTGCAGGCCGTCCTTCAGGCAGGCGACGGCCACGCCGGCGGTGGTGTGGGTGTGCATCACGCAGTGCGCACCGGGCAGGCCGTCGTGGATGGCGGCATGCACCGTGAAACCGGCCGGGTTGACCGGGTGCGGCGAACCGTCGAGCACGTCGCCCTGCAGGTTGATCTTCACCAGGTTGCGCGCCGTGACCTCGCTGTAGTGCAGGCCGAAGGGGTTGATCAGGAACTGCTTTCCACAGGCCCCCACGCTCCCCGCTTCGCGTGGTTCGCTGCCCCCCGAGGGGGCTGCCCCGCCTTGGGGCGGCCCGGCGGCGGGGCGGCCTTCTTCCTCCCCCGTCACGCTGGCGGGCAGGCGCAGCGTGATGTGGTTGTAGATCATCTCGGTCCAGCCCAGCATGGCGAAGACGCGGTAGCAGGCGGCGAGCTCGACGCGCGCGGCCCATTCGTCCGGGTGCATGCCGGCGGGCGTGGCGGTGGTGGTGGGCAGGGCGGCGTTCATGGGGGTGGTCTCCTAGTACACACTGCCCTTGGCCTGGGCAGGCACGGCGGGCGCATCGGTCTTGAAGCGCGCGGCCAGGGCGCTGGTTTGGCGCGCGAGGATCTGGGTGTCCAGCCCCACGGCCACGAACACCGCGCCCAGCGCGAGGTAGTGGCGCGCCTGGGCCTCGTCGGTGGTCAGGATGCCGGGCGCCTTGCCCGCGCGCAGGATGCGCGCGATGGCGTCCTCGATCGCGGCCTGCACCTCGGGGTGGCCCGGGTCGCCCACGTGGCCGAGCGAGGCGGAAAGGTCGGCCGGACCGATGAAGACGCCGTCCACGCCGGGTGTGGCCGCGATGGCGTCGAGCTGCTGCAGGGCCTCGCGCGTCTCCGCCTGCACCAGCAGGCAGACCTGGGCGTTGGCCTCTTTCGCGTAGTTCGGGTAACGGCCCCAGCGCGAGGCCCGGGCGCCGGCCATGCCGCGAACGCCGCCCTGGCCGTCGTTCTGCGGGTAGCGGCAGGCGCGCACCAGCTGGGCCGCCTGCTCGGGCGTGTCCACCATGGGCACCAGCAGGGTCTGCAGGCCGACGTCGAGGTACTGCTTGATGATCGCCGCATCGCCCACGGGCACGCGCGCGATGGCGTGCGAGCCCGGGTAGGCGGCGATGGCCTGGGCCTGCGACAGCAGGTCCAGCAGGCCGTTGGGCGAGTGCTCGCCGTCGATCAGCAGCCAGTCGAAGCCGGCGCCGGCGCAGATTTCCGCGCTGTAGGGGTTGGCCAGGCCGAGCCAGAAGCCGATTTGCGCGCGGCGCTCGGCGAGCGCCTGTTTGAAGGGGTTGACGGGGGTTTGCATGGGGTGGGGAGAGAAATTCAGACGAACTGGAAACGAAGGCTGCCGAGCGGGCCGTAGTCGGCCTCGAACAGGTCGCCCTGGCGGGCTGCGACCGGCCGCGTGAACGAGCCGGCCAGCACGATCTGGCCAGGCTGAAGCGATTCGCCCCAGGGCGCGAGCTTGTGCGCGAGCCACGCGATGCCGACCGCCGGGTGGCCTTGCACGCCCGCGGCCAGCCCGGTTTCTTCCACCACGCCGTTCTGCCGCAGGATGGCGCCGCACCAGGGCAGGTCGAGGGTGAAGGGGTCGGCGCGGTAACGCAGGTCGCCCTCGCCGATCACGATGCCGGCGTTGGCCGCGTTGTCACTGATGGTGTCGAACACCTTGCGCATCACCTTGGTGTGGCGGTCGAACTGCTCGATGCGCGCATCGATGATCTCGATGGCGGGCGTCACGTACTCGGTGGCCGCGAGCACGTCTTCCACCGTCACGTCCTTGCCCTGCAGGGGCGACTTGAGCACGAAGGCGAGCTCCACCTCCACGCGCGGCGCGATAAAGCGCGACGTCGGGATCTGCAGCACCTCGCCCGCCGTGGCGGTGAAGCGCATGCTGTCGAGCAGGGTGCCGTAGTCGGGCTCGTCGATCTGGCTGGAGATCTGCATGGCGCGGCTGGTGAGGCCGATCTTGTGGCCGATCACCTGCTTGCCGGCGGCCACCTGCAGGCCCACCCAGGCCCGGCCGACGCGGTAGCCGTCGTCGACCGTCATGCCGGGAAAGCGTTTGGAGAAGTGCTCCAGCGGCACGCGGCTGCGTTCCGAAGCGTCGAGCTCGGCCGCGAGCTGCTGGATGAGGGTGTCGTCGAGCATGGGGTCAGCTCCGGTTGAACAGCGGGTGCAGGGAACTGGACTTGGCGTCGAACACCTCGTGGCCCTCGTCCACCTGCACGGTGATGCCGATGGCGCGCGTGGCGAGCTGCACGGCGAAGTGCGCCTTCACCACGGCCTGCAGCGCCTCGCCCACGCGCTGGTGGGTGACGGCGCTGCGGCCCTGGGCCATGCGCACGTTCATGTAGACGAAGGCGTAGTCGCCCCCCAGGCCGGCGGCGGTGCCGGCCGCGCCGCCGTCCGAGATGGCGCTGTGCGCCGCCGGGTAGGCCAGCACGCGCGTGCCACCGGTGGGGAAGACCTGCTTGTCGGCCTCGTCGCGCACCGCGAGCATGGCGTCGCACAGCTCGCGGCAGAGCGCGCCCATGTCGGTGCCGCCTTCGCTGGCGGGCTTGTCGAGGTTGGGGGTGTAGAGGATGACGAGGTGCGGCATGGGTGGCGTTCTCAGAGTCGGGAGACGGCCTGGTATCCCTTGGCCGACGAGGCCTGTGCGGCGGGGATGGCCGCGCCGGTCTGCGGCGTGACGGGGAAGACGGCGTTGATCTGGCCGGTGCCGGAGGCGCCGAAGTACGGGGTGATGACCTCGGCCTGGCCGTCGTAGTCGCTCCAGCCGAGGGCGCCGAGCATCATGGCGGTGTCGTGCATGAAGCCTTCGCCGTGGCCCTTGGCGGCGTACTCGGGCAGCATTTCGCAGAAGGCTTTCCACTCGCCCTGCTCCCACATCTCGACGACGCGGCGGTCGAGCGTTTCGAGGAAGGGGGTCCAGATCTTGAAGGCGAAGTCGGGCGCGAGGCCGTTCTGCGCGAAGCGGTGGCTGAGGGAGCCGCTGGCGAAGAAGGCGACAGTGCCGTCGTAGTGGTCTTCGACGGCCTTGCGCATGGCCCAGCCGAGGCGCGCGCTGTCGTTGAGGTAGTGCGACTGGCACAGCGCCGAGACCGAGACGGCCTTGAAGTGCTGGTCGGCGTTCATGTAGCGCATGGGCACGAGGGTGCCGTACTCGGGGCCGAGGGTGGTGGCGTCGTGGGCCAGGGTTTCGACACCGTGTTGGTTGCACACCTTGGCGAGCAGCTGGCCGAGTTCGGGGTTGCCCGGGATCTCGAACGGCATGTTGCTGATGAAGTGGGGCAGCTCGTTGCTGGTGTAGGTGCCCTGGAAGTGGGGCGCGCAGTTGAGGTGGTAGCTGGCGTTGACGAGCCAGTGGGTGTCGAAGACGACGATGGTGTCGACACCGAGTTCGCGGCAGCGGCGGCTGATTTCCACGTGGCCGTCGATGGCGTCCTGCCTCGTGCCCTTTCTCGGGCCGTCGAGTTCGCTCAGGTACATCGACGGGACGTGGGTGATCTTTGCGACGAGTGCTAGTTTGCCCATGATCGGTCCTCTGGTTTTTTGTAGATGCTCCGTGGGTTTGCCAGTGGGGGTGGCCGCCTCCGCTCATGTCCTCCGGTCTGGGCTGCGCCCAGCCCTCCCCCTTTACTTCGCTGCGGCGGCCACCCCCACTGGCAAACCCACTGCGGACCGCGCGCTCGACGGAGCTTGTGTGCCAGCGCCGTTTCGGATCGGGCGGGCAGGGCGTTCTGCGCAGCGGGGTAAAGGAGGAGACGGCACCAGCCGTCGGGGGACACCCGCGGAGCGGAGCGCCCTGCTCGTTCGATCCCGCCCACCCGTTGGAGCGAAAGCATTTCAGACACCCCAGTGGGGAATGTGATGCGACCCGAGAGACACAGCGACGTTCTTGGGCTCCAGGAACACCTCATAACTCCAGGTACCCCCTTCGCGCCCCGTGCCGCTCGCCTTGGTGCCACCAAACGGCTGGCGCAGATCCCGCACGTTCTGCGAGTTGACGAAACACATGCCCGCCTCCACGGCCGCCGCCACCCGGTGCGCACGCCCCAGGTTCTCCGTCCACACATAGCTCGAAAGACCGTACTGGATGTCGTTCGCCAGCTCGATCGCATGCGCCTCGTCGCGGAACGGAATCAGGCACGCCACCGGGCCGAAGATTTCCTCCTGCGCGATGCGCATGCGGTTGTCCACGTCCGCGAACACCGTCGGCCACACGTAGTTGCCCTTGGCCACGCGCGAGGACAGCTCCGGCGCGTACGACGGCCGGTCCAAGCCGCCGCACAACATCGTGGCGCCCTCCTTCGGGCCCAGCTCGATGTAGCTGCGCACCTTGGCCAGGTGCGCCTGGCTGATCATCGGGCCCACGATGGTCTTCTCGTCCAGCGGATCGCCCACCGTGATGCGCTTGGCGCGCTCCACGAACTTCGCCACGAAGTCGGCGTAGATGCTCTGCTGCACCAGGATGCGGCTGCCCGCCGTGCAGCGCTCGCCGTTGTTGCTGAAGATCATGAACACCGCCGCGTCCAGCGCACGGTCCAGGTCCGCGTCGTCGAAGATCACGAACGGGCTCTTGCCGCCCAGCTCCATGCTGAACTTCTTCAAGCCCGCGCTCTGCACGATGCGGTTGCCCGTGGCCGTGGAGCCAGTGAAGGAGATCGCGCGCACGTCCGGGTGCGCGCACAGCGGCTCGCCCGCGTCCTTGCCGTAACCGTGCACCACGTTGAGCACACCCGCCGGAATGCCGGCCTCCAGCGCCAGCTCGCCCAGGCGCGCGGCCGTCATGGGCGACAGCTCGCTCATCTTCAGCACCGCCGTGTTGCCGAACGCCAGGCAGGGCGCGACCTTCCAGGTCGAGGTCATGAAGGGCACGTTCCACGGGCTGATGAGCGCGCACACGCCCACCGGGTGGAACAGCGTGTAGTTCAGGTGCGTGGGCGTGGGGTAGGTGTGGCCATCCACCCGCGTGCACATCTCGGCGAAGTAGTGGAAGTTGTCGGCCGAGCGCGGCACCAGCTGCTTGCCGGTCTGCGCGATCACCTGGCCACAGTCGTTGGTTTCGGTCTGCGCGATCGCGGGCACGTTCGCCGCGATCAGCTCGCCCAGCTTGCGCATGAGCTTCGCGCGCTCGGTGGCCGGCAGGCCAGCCCATTTCGGGAACGCGTCCTTCGCGGCCTGCACGGCGGCGTTGATTTCCGCCGCGCCGCCCGCGCTGACCTCGGCCAGCACGTCCTGCGTGGCGGGGTTGAGGGTCTCGAAGCTCGCGGCGCTGGCCACGGCCTTGCCGTTGATGAGGTGCTGGATCGTCGTCGTCATGCTGCGGTTCAGGGGTGTTGGGTGATGGTGTTGACGAGGTCGCCGATGCCTTCGATGGACGTGACGATCACGTCGCCGGGCCGGCAGTCGACCACGCCGTCGGGCGTGCCGGTGAGGATCAGGTCGCCGGGTTGCAGCGTCATGAAGGCGCTGAAGTACTCGATCAGCGTGGGCACGTCGAAGATCATGTCGCGCGTGCTGCCCTGCTGCGTCACCTCGCCGTTGACGGTGGTGCGCAGCGCGAGGTTCATCGGATCGGGCACGTCGGCCGCGTCCACCAGCCAGGGGCCGATGGGCGTGCAGGTGTCGCGGTTCTTGGCGCGCAGGTTGGGCCGGTACCAGTTCTCCAGCACGTCGCGGATGACGTAGTCGTTCGCCACCGTGTAGCCGCCCACGAAGTCCAGGGCGTCGGCCTTCTTCACGCGCTTGGCGGTGCGCCCGATCACCACCGCGAGCTCGCACTCGTAGTGCATGAAATCCACGCCGGGCGGGCGCCGCGTGAAGCCGCGGTGGCCGGTGAGCGAGGCCTCGCCCTTGACGAAGGCCAGCGGTTCCTCGGGCGCCTTGAAGGCCAGTTCCTTCGCGTGGTCGGCGTAGTTCAGGCCGAGCGCGAGCACGGTGCGCGGGCGCTGCGGCGGCAGGGGCTGCAACGGCGGCAGCCAGACCACGTCGTCAAAGGCCACGCGGCGGCCTTTCAGGGCCGGTGTGAGCAGTTCGAGCTGGCCATCGGACTCGATGGCGTCGTGGACCGCGCCGGCCCAGGCGATGCGGGCGCGCTTCATGCGGCCACCTCCTGTGTGAAGCTGTGCAAGGTGGGCGCGAAGCCCGGGGCGGTGATCTCCACCGTGTCGCCCGGGTGCACCAGCGGGCGCGTGCCGTCGGCCAGGCAGTCGGTGCCCAGCATCAGCACGTCGCCCGGCCGCAGGGTCATGAACTCGCTCACGTCGGCCAGCAAGGTGGCGGCGTCGCGCAGCAGTTCGGCCAGGACCGTGGTCTGGCGGTGCACGCCATTGATGTGCAGTTCGATCTGCAGATCGACCAGCCCGGCCAGGCCGCCGAGCTGTGCGATGGGCACGCACTCGGCGCCCACGCCGAGGAAGCCGTCGACGCAGCGCGCCTTGACGGGCGGGCGGTAGTAGCTCTCGTGCGCGATGGCCACGTCGTTGAACAGCACCGCGCCGAGCACACCGTCCTCGCCCACCACCAGGCCGAGCGAGGCCGCCACCTGCACCGCCGCGCCGGCGGGCAGCGCGATGGCCTGGCCGTGGGGCGTGAAGGTGTTGGCGGTCTTGAGGTAGAGCACCGGCGCTTTCGGCGGTGCCTTGTAGGGCGCCTCGTGCATGCGCGGCGCCCACAGTGCGTGTTCGCGCTGGAAGTTGAGCAGGGTGCCGTAGACCGTGCCGGCCGGCATCCAGGGAATCGGGTTCATGCGGCGTCGTCCTCCAGGCCATCGGCCTCTTCGGTGTTCAGGGGTTGTTCGAGCGCGATCACCTCGTCGAGCAGGGCGTAGAGCTGCGCCAGCCGGGCCTTGCCCAGGCGCTGCTCCATCCAGGCGTAGTGCGCCTCGATGGTGCTGGAGAGGCCCTTCACCAGCTTGAGCCCCGCTGGCGTGGCGCGCACCACGGTGCGCCGCGCGTCCTGCGGGCAGCGGCTGCGCGCGATCAGGCCGTCGCGCTCCATGCGGGTGAGCACGCCGGTGAGGCTGGGGCCGAGCAGAAAGGCCTCGCGCGCCACGCGCCCGGTCTCCACCCCGCCAGGCAGCTGCGCGTGTTCGCCCAGCACGCGCAGCACGCGCCACTGCTGGTCGGACAGGCCGTACTGGCGCAGGCTGGGCCGGGTGTGCAGCATCACGGCCTCGCGCGCTTCGAGCAGCAGGCGCGGCAGGTTGCGGTGGATGAAAGGGGTGGTGTCGTCCATTTATTTAATATATTAAATGATTATTCTGGAAACAAATCAAGGGTTTACCCGGAACGGCGGCGCGGTGAGAATGCGCGCATGAACGCACTCACTGCCCTGCTCCGTACGGAATACCCCTTGATCCAGGCGCCGATGGCGGGCGTGCAGGGCGCGGCCCTGGCGGTGGCGGCGAGCAACGCGGGCGCGCTGGGCTCCCTGCCCTGCGCCATGCTTTCGCCCGAGGCGATGGACCGCGAGCTGACGGCACTGGCCTCCGGCACCGAGCGGCCGTTCAATGTCAACTTCTTCTGCCACGCGCCGCCCGAGGCCGACGAAGCGCGCGAAGCGGCGTGGCGCGCCTGGCTGGGCACCTACTACCGCGAAGCGGGGCTGGACATCGATGCCGTGCCGACCGGGCCGGGCCGCGTGCCATTCAACCGCGCGGCGGCCGACATCCTCGAACGCTTCCGGCCCAAGGTGGTGAGCTTCCATTTCGGCTTGCCCGACCTGGACCTGCTGGACCGCGTGAAGGGCTGGGGCAGCGTGGTGCTGTCCTCGGCCACCACGGTGGAAGAGGCCCGCTGGCTGGAGGCCTTCGGCGTGGACGCCATCATTGCCCAGGGCGTCGAGGCCGGCGGCCACCGGGGCATGTTCCTCACGGACGACCTCACGACGCAGGCCGGCACTTTCGCGCTGCTGCCGCAGATCGTGGCGGCCGTGGGCGTGCCGGTGATCGCGGCCGGCGGCATTGCCGATGCGGCGGGCGTGGCCGCGGCCATGGCGCTGGGCGCCTCGGGCGCGCAGGTGGGCACGGCTTTTCTGTGCTGCCCCGAGGCCACCACCAGCGCGCTGCACCGCGCGGCGCTGCAGAGCGAGGCGGCGCACCACACCGCCCTCACCCACCTGTTCACCGGTCGCCCGGCGCGCGGCATCGTCAACCGCGTGATGCGTGAGCTCGGCCCCATGAACCCGGTCGCGCCGGCCTTCCCGCTGGCCACGGCGGCCATGGCGCCGCTGCGCGCGCATTGGGAGGCCAAGGGCAGCGGCGACTTCTCACCGCTGTGGTCGGGTCAGAACGCGAGTGGCTGCCGGGAGGTGCCTGCGGCGGAGCTCGTGCAGGAACTGATTCAGGGGTTCACGCCAGATCGCGCTGCGCGTTGAGCCAGCGCTTGAGCCGCGCGGGATCCTCCGCCTGCTCGAGGTCGCGCGCCAGCTGAGCCAGGGCGCCCTCCAGCGCGCGCGTCTCATCGATCCGGCTCTGCAACAAGGTGTTGGCGTTGGTTGACACGCCCTCTGGCAGATCGAACTCGTCCGACAGCGCGCTCTGCCGCGCGGCGCGCTCGCGCTCCAATGCCGCCACCTGGGCCTTGAGCAAAAGCGTGAGCGAGGCCAGGCGCTCGTCGGACAGCTGCTGCCCGGCAGCGGGGTCGGCGAGCTCGGCGCGGGCCTGGATCTGCAGCAGCGCGACCAGGTCGCGTTGTTCGTAGGCGGCGTTGGCCTCGCTCATCAAGGCCGTCTTTCGCAACCGCGCCTGCGGGTCGGTCTCGCGGTCGGGGTGCAGGGCACTGGCGAGCTGGCGGAACAGGCGGCGCAACAAGGTGTCGGCATCGTGCTGCCCGGTCTGGCGCGCCGCGGCGCCAGGCTTCTTGCGTTCGCGCCGGGCTTGCGCGGCCCCCCGGCGCTGCTGCTGCGCATCCGCCTGAGAACGCCGCAGGCGCTCCATGCCGGCGTGCAGCAGTTGTTCGGCGCTGAGGTTCTGGCCCTCGTCGTCCAGTGGCTCGCCCAGCACCGCCTCCAGGCGCTGGCGCAGCGCATCGGCCGAGTCCTGTTGGAGTTGCGCCAGGGTGCGTGGGCTGTGGCGGTCGTGCAGTTCACGCATCGCGGCGTCCCCCGCTTCGGCCAGGGGGCGCACCAGGCGGCGCAGCAGCGCGCGCGCGGTGTCGGCCTGCACGCGGCTCAGCAGCTTGCCTTGCAGTTGACCGTCCAGCGCCAGGGCCAGCGCGCGCTGGTCCCGGGCCAGCTGCCGGCGCAGTGGGTCGACCGCCTGGTGGCGTTCCTGGCGGTGCTGCTGCGCGAGCGCATCCATCTCGGCCAGCTGGCGCTTGAGTTTGTCGATGCGGGTGAGTTGCAGGTTGTAGGCGCGCGCGGCGGCCGACAGCGCTTGCGCGCCGGGAGGCAGCACTTGCAGGGCGGCGGCGGGAACAGGTGGGGACATGAGGGTGTCGACTATATTTGCCCGGCACCATGGCCAAAGACAAAACCCAATACATCTGCAACGAATGCGGCGGCACCAGCCCCAAGTGGCTGGGCAAATGCCCGCACTGCAACGCCTGGAACACCCTGGTCGAATCGGTCGCGGAATCGACCGCCCCGGCCAAGAACCGCTTCGCTTCGCTGGCGAAGACGGCCGAGGTCACCACCCTGGCCGACATCGAGGCCACCGACGTGCAGCGCACGCCCACCGGCCACGACGAGCTGGACCGCGTGCTGGGCGGCGGCATCGTGGAGGGTGGCGTGGTGCTGATCGGCGGCGACCCGGGCATCGGCAAGTCCACGCTGCTGCTGCAGGCGCTGGACTCGCTGCAGCGCACCGGCCTGAAGACGCTCTACGTGACCGGCGAGGAAAGCGGCGCCCAGGTGGCCCTGCGTTCGCGCCGGCTCGGGCTGGACGGCTCGCAGGTCAGCGTGCTGGCCGAGATCCAGCTCGAGAAGATCCTGGCCACGCTGGACGCAACGCGGCCCGCCATCGCGGTGATCGACTCGATCCAGACCGTGTACTCCGAGCAGCTCACCTCGGCCCCGGGCTCGGTGGCGCAGGTGCGCGAGTGCGCGGCCCACCTCACGCGCGCGGCCAAGGCCAGCGGCACGGCCATCGTGCTGGTCGGCCACGTGACCAAGGAAGGCGCCCTCGCCGGCCCGCGCGTGCTCGAGCACATGGTGGACACGGTGCTGTATTTCGAAGGCGACACCCACAGCAGCTTCCGCCTGATCCGCGCGATCAAGAACCGCTTCGGCGCGGTGAACGAGATCGGCGTGTTCGCGATGACGGAAAAAGGCCTCAAGGGCGTGAGCAACCCGAGCGCGATCTTTCTCTCGCAGCATTCCGAGCCGGTGCCCGGCAGCTGCGTGATGGTGACGCTGGAGGGCACGCGGCCCATGCTGGTGGAGATCCAGGCACTGGTGGACAGCGGCGGCCCCAGCCCCCGGCGCCTGTCGGTCGGCCTGGACCGCGACCGCCTGGCCATGCTGCTGGCGGTGCTGCACCGCCACGCGGGCGTGGCCTGCATGGACCAGGACGTGTTCGTCAACGCGGTCGGCGGCGTGCGCATCAGCGAGCCGGCGGCCGACCTGGCGGTGATGCTGTCCATCACCTCCAGCCTGCGCGGCAAACCGCTGCCCAAGGGCTTCCTGGCCTTCGGCGAGGTGGGCCTGGCGGGCGAGGTGCGCCCCGCGCCACGCGGCCAGGACCGGCTCAAGGAAGCCGCCAAGCTGGGTTTCAGCGTGGCCGTGGTGCCCAAGGCCAACCTGCCGCGCAAGAACGACAAGGCCTTCGAGGGCCTCACGGTGCACGGCGTGGACCGGATCGAGGAAGCCATGGAACTGGCGCGCAGCCTGGCCTGAGCCGGGCCATCCGTACTTGCCGCAAACGGCCCGCCCCGGCCAGCAACGACAATCCCCTTTATGCGATTCCAGAAACTGCTTTACCTCGCGGCCGGCCTGGGCCTGCTGTATTTGTCCCACCGCACCTACGGCTGGCCCGGGGTGGCCGCCGTCGGCGGCGGCCTGACCATGTGGCTGCTGCTGCACTTCACCCGCCTCATGACGGTGCTCAAGCGCGCGTCCGACCGCCCCATCGGCTACGTGGACAGCGCGGTGATGCTCAACGCCAAGCTCAAGCCCGGCGTCACCCTGATGCACGTGATGGCCATGACCCGCTCGCTGGGCGAGCGGTTGTCCGAAGAAAGTGTGCAACCCGAGGTCTACCGCTGGCGCGACAACGGCGACTCGACCGTGACGGCGGAATTCCTCAACGGCAAGCTGCAGGGCTGGAAGCTGCACCGCCCCGCCACGGATGAGGCCCCGGCGGCACCGGAGGGTGGCAGCCCGACACCGTAAAATCATGGGTTTGGCAGCCGGACTGCCCCACGAACAACCCAAGGACCCCCACATGAGCCCCATCGTTCCCTCGATGTCCGACCGCGACGGCAAGATCTGGATGGACGGCCAGATGGTGGATTGGCGCGACGCCAAGATCCACGTGCTGACCCACACCCTGCACTACGGCTGTGGCGCCTTCGAGGGCGTGCGCGCCTACAACACCCAGGGTGGCACCGCGATCTTCCGGCTCGAGGAACACACCGAGCGCCTGTTCAACAGCGCCAAGATCCTGCGCATGAAGATCCCGTTCACGCAGGACGAGGTGAACGAGGCCCAGAAGGCCGTGGTGCGCGAGAACAAGCTCGAGAGCTGCTACCTGCGCCCGCTGACCTGGATCGGCGACAAGAAGCTGGGCGTGTCGCCCAAGGGCAACACCATCCACCTGATGGTCGCGGCCTGGGCCTGGGGCGCCTACCTGGGCGACGAAGGCCTCAAGCGCGGCATCCGCGTGAAGACCAGCAGCTACACCCGCCACCACGTCAACATCACCATGACGCAGGCCAAGGCGGTGAGCAACTACAGCAACTCCATCCTGGCCAACATGGAGGCCACCGACGAGGGCTACGACGAGGCCCTGCTGCTGGACTCCAGCGGCTTCGTGAGCGAAGGCGCCGGCGAAAACATCTTCGTGGTGAAAAACGGCGTGATCTACACGCCCGACCTCTCGGCCGGCGCGCTCAACGGCATCACCCGCAACACGGTGTTCCACATCGCCAAGGACCTGGGCCTGGAGATCGTGCAGAAGCGCATCACCCGCGACGAGGTCTACATCGCCGACGAGGCCTTCTTCACCGGCACCGCGGCCGAAGTCACCCCGATTCGCGAACTCGACCGCATCGAGCTGGGCAAGGGCGACTACGTGGGCAGCCGCGGCCCAATCACCGAGAAGATCCAGAGCGCGTTCTTCGACATCGTCAACGGCCGCAACCCCAAGTACGCCCACTGGCTGGCCAAGGTCTGAGGAACACGCCATGAGCAAAGCAGCCGTCGAACTCAAGGCCTCCGACCTCAACGCCCATGGCGGCGTGTTCTGCCCCAGTCCGCTGGCCGACATGAAGCTGTGGAACAGCCACCCCAAGGTCTACCTAGACGTGGCTGTCACGGGTGAGGCGAAATGCCCGTATTGCGGCACGGTGTACCGCCTGAAGGCGGGCGAGACCGTTTCACACGGTCACTAATGGAACAGGGCGGTCGCCCGGAAGCCCCGGGAGACCGAAGATAATGCGGTGGGCAGAGTGCACCTGAATGGTGCCTACAGACCAACACCCAAGGGATAACCGATGATTCTCGTCACTGGTGGCGCCGGCTTCATCGGCGCCAACTTCGTGCTCGACTGGCTGGCGCTCCACCACGAGCCCGTCATCAACCTCGACAAGCTCACCTATGCCGGCAACCTGGAAACCCTGGCCAGCCTGCAGGACGATGCACGCCACGTGTTCGTCCAGGGTGACATCGGTGACCACGCCCTGCTGACCCGCCTGCTGGCCGACCACCGGCCGCGCGCGGTGATCCACTTCGCCGCCGAGAGCCACGTGGATCGCTCCATTCACGGTGCGGAAGACTTCATCCAAACGAACGTCGTCGGCACTTTCCGCCTGCTCGAAGCGGTGCGCGCCCACTGGAGCGGCCTGCCCGACGCCGACAAAGCCGCCTTCCGCTTCCTGCATGTGAGCACCGACGAGGTGTATGGCAGCCTGGCGCCCGACGCGCCCGCCTTCACCGAGACCCACGCCTACGAACCCAACAGCCCCTACTCGGCCAGCAAGGCCGCGAGCGACCACCTGGTGCGCGCCTGGCACCACACGCACGGCCTGCCAGTGGTCACCACGAACTGCAGCAACAACTACGGCCCCTACCATTTCCCCGAGAAGCTGATCCCGCTCATGATCGTCAACGCGCTCGCGGGCAAACCCCTGCCGGTGTACGGCGACGGCCTGCAGGTGCGCGACTGGCTGTACGTGAAAGACCACTGCAGCGCGATCCGCCGCGTGCTCGACGCCGGCACGCCGGGCCAGACCTACAACGTGGGTGGCTGGAACGAGAAACCCAACATCGAGATCGTGCACACCATCTGCGCCCTGCTCGACGAACTGCGCCCACGCGCCGGCGGTGGCTCGTACACCGCGCAGATCACGCACGTGAAGGACCGCCCTGGGCACGACCGCCGCTATGCCATCGACGCGCGCAAACTGGAAGCGGATCTCGGCTGGAAGCCGGCTGAGACCTTCGAGACCGGCATCCGCAAGACCGTGCAGTGGTACCTGGACCACGCCGACTGGGTGGCGCACGTGCAGAGCGGGGCTTATCGGCAGTGGGTGCAGACGCAATATGGAGCGCCCTTGTCCACCTCCGATCAACCACCCTCCATCGACCCCAAATGAACGAATCTTCCAACATCTCCCCGGACGCAAGCTCCATTGACCTGCTTGATGTGCTGCTGACGCTGGCCGAAAGCGCATGGCTGATTTTGGCGGGTGCCGTGCTGGCTGGCGGCCTTGCACTCGGGGCCACTTTCCTCGCGCCGACTCGCTACGAAAGCGTCGTGGTGGTCAGTCCATCGCCGGACCTTCCGTTCAGGGGAGAAGACGCCACGCTCAAGGCCCTGAACGACGCCATACTCAACCTCCCTGCGCTACTCGCTGCACCGGCTGTGATGGCCGAAGCACTGGAACGCACGGGCATCGAGGCCTCGCAACTGCCCGCTGAGCCCATGACCCTCTCGCCCGCTCGTGCCGATGGCTCTTTCAAGCTGCGGGTAGCCGCACGCACACCGGAGCAGGCGCAGCAGCTCGCTTCTGCGATCCTTCATGCAGCACACCAACGGTCCAAGCTGGTGGATGAACGTCTCAAACAGGTCGATGCGGAGGTCAAGGCACTGCGGGATCAACTGGTGGCGCTGAGGCTTACCCATCAGAAGCTCCAAACCTTCATGAAGGAGGCGCTGAGTCCCGCGGAGTTTGGAAGCCTGGCCAATGCAGAGGCCATGAATATCGCCTACACGACAACGGTGCAGCACCAATTCGACGTCGGCCAAAGCCGGCTTGAAACATTGACGGTCGGGCGGGCCCGGCTCGAGGCACTGTCCGAACGGTCAATGAGCCAAGGCCCGAGCCTTGCGACCCCCGCCCCGGGCTCCTCGCGCACGATCGCAGTCGTGATGGCCGCAATCGGTGGGGGCTTCGTGGTGGCTGTTTTTGCGCTGATGCGCCGCTCGTACAGAAGCGTGACCGTGTCTCCCAGCAACCACGCGCGCTGGAAAGCGTTGACGGCCCGCTACCTCGGCAAACGCTAAGCCGCCATGGTCAAACTGCTTTTGCTGGGTGCCAACGGACAGGTGGGCTGGGAGCTCCAGCGCAGCCTCGCGCCGCTGGGCCCTCTGGTCGCATTGGGCAGGTCCGCGGCGGACCTCAACGACCACGACCACATCCGGCATCTGATCCGTCTGCATCAACCGGCGGTGCTCATCAATGCGGCCGCCTACACAGCGGTGGACCGCGCCGAGGGCGAATCCCACCACGCCACCACGATCAATGCGCAGGCGCCTGGGGTGCTGGCACAGGAAGCACGTCGGATTGGCGCGTTGCTGGTGCACTTCAGCACCGACTATGTGTTCGACGGCGCCGGCACCACACCATGGCGAGAGTCTGACCCCACCAATCCCATCAATGCGTACGGCCAGACCAAGGCCGCCGGAGAGTTGACCATCCGCGACAGTGGAGCCGAACATCTGATCGTTCGGACAAGCTGGGTGTACGCGGCGCGCGGTGGGAATTTCCTGAGGACGATGGTGCGGCTGATACAGGAAAGGGAAGAACTGAATGTGGTCGATGACCAAGTGGGTGCCCCCACCGGGGCCGAGCTGATCGCAGATGTCACCGCCTATTTGATCGAACGCGCTCTGCGCGATGCCTCCGTCAGGGGCACGTACCATCTGGCCGCGGGGGGGGAAACCAGCTGGCACGCATACGCCCGCTTCATCCTGGAAACCGCCCGGACTCTGCAACCCACATTGCAGACCAAGACCCGGACGATCACCGCCATACCGACATCGGCCTATCCGACGCCCGCCCGACGCCCACTCAATTCGCGGCTGGACACCCACCGCTTGCGCCATACTCTCGGGTTGCATCTTCCCGACTGGCAAACCGGCGTGCGGCGAACGCTCGAAGAAATTCTCTGAGGGCCACATGACACAGCGCAAAGGCATCATCCTTGCAGGCGGTTCGGGCAGCCGTCTTCACCCCGCCACGCTGGCCATCAGCAAGCAACTGCTGCCGGTCTACGACAAACCGATGATCTACTACCCGCTCAGCACCTTGATGCTGGCGGGCATCCGGGAAGTGCTGATCATCAGCACGCCGCAGGACACGCCTCGTTTCCAGCAACTGCTCGGCGACGGCAGCGCGTGGGGTCTCCACCTTCAATACGAGGTGCAGCCCAGCCCGGACGGGCTCGCGCAGGCATTCATCATCGGCGCGAGCTTCCTCGGCGACAAACCCTGCGCCCTGATCCTGGGCGACAACCTGTTCTATGGGCATGATTTCGCCACCCTGCTTCGGAATGCCGACGAGCAGACATCGGGATCTACCGTGTTCGCCTACCACGTGAACGATCCTGAGCGCTACGGCGTGGTGGCCTTTGATGCCCAGGGAAAGGCCCAGAGCATCGAAGAGAAGCCCGCCGAACCGCTCAGCAACTATGCGGTTACCGGTCTTTATTTCTACGACAGCCATGTGGTGGACGTTGCCCGAGCGGTCAAGCCCAGCGGACGCGGCGAGCTGGAAATCACGTCGGTCAATCAAGACTACCTGCGCCGCGGTCAGCTGAATGTGCAGATCATGAAACGCGGCTACACCTGGCTCGACACCGGGACCCATGACAGCTTGCTCGATGCCGGTCAGTACATTGCCACCCTTGAACGGCGGCAAGGGCTCAAGATCGCCTGCCCCGAAGAGATCGCCTGGCGGAATGGGTGGATCGACGATGGGCAACTGCACAGGCTTGCCGAACCGCTGGGCAAGAACGGGTATGGCCAGTACATGCTGAGCCTGCTGCGCGAGCAAAACGCGGGGAAATGGCCATGACCCTGACCGTGATCGAAACAGCGTTGCCCGGTGTGCTCATCCTGGAGCCCAAAGTATTCGGGGATGAGCGAGGCTTTTTCATGGAAAGCTTCAACCAGAGGGCCTTTCAGGAGGCCACGGGCTTCCAGGTGAACTTCGTGCAGGACAACCACAGCCGCAGCGGCCGGGGGGTGTTGCGCGGCCTGCATTTCCAGCGCGCGCCCTGCGAGCAAGGCAAACTCGTGCGCGTGACGCGCGGCTCTGTCTTCGATGTCGCGGTGGACATACGACCCGCATCGGCCACGCACGGAAAATGGATCGGGATTGTGATCTCCGAGGATAATCAGCGTCAGTTGTGGATTCCCCCGGGTTTTGCGCATGGCTACCTGGTGTTGAGCGACTCGGCGGACTTCCTCTACAAGGCCAGCGACTATTACTCCCCTGCACAAGAAGGGGTGCTGGCATGGAACGATCCTGCTGTCGGTATCGAGTGGCCCATCAATGGGTCACCGACTCTCTCCCCCAAGGATGCACGCGGCCACGCCCTAGGTGAGTTGCAGCGCCATCCTGCCTGACGTTCCTGCCATTGCCCAAGACCATCTATAACCCCAACATGCTCAACGACACCTCCATTCTGATCACCGGCGGAACTGGCTCCTTCGGCAAAGCGTTCGTCAAGACCGTGCTCACCCGGTATCCCCGTGTGAAGCGACTCGTCATTTACTCCCGCGACGAACTCAAGCAGTTCGAAATGCAACAGGCCTTCTCCGACAGCGAATACCCGGGATTGCGCTATTTCATCGGCGATATCCGAGACGAGGCGCGCTTGCGGCGCGCGCTGGAGGGCGTGGACGTGGTGGTCCACGCAGCGGCACTCAAGCAGGTTCCGGCCGCCGAGTACAACCCGTTCGAATGCATCAAGACCAACGTGCTCGGGGCTCAGAACCTGATCGAGGCGTGTCTGGATGCCGGCGTCAAGCGCGTGGTCGCCCTGTCGACCGACAAGGCGGCGGCCCCCATCAACCTGTACGGCGCCACGAAGTTGTGCTCGGACAAACTGTTTGTCGCGGCGAACAACATCCGCGGTCGCCGCGACATCCGGTTCAGTGTCGTGCGGTATGGCAACGTGATGGGCAGCCGGGGCTCCGTCATTCCCTTCTTCCTGGAGCGCCGCAAGACGGGCGTGCTCCCCATCACCGATGCGCGGATGACGCGCTTCAATATCTCGCTGCAGGAAGGCGTGGACATGGTGCTGTGGTCCATCGAGCACGCCCTCGGCGGTGAGGTGCTGGTGCCCAAGATTCCGTCCTACCGCATCACCGACGTGGCCAGCGCGATCGCGCCGGAATGTCGTCAGGAGATCGTGGGCATCCGCCCGGGCGAGAAGATTCACGAAGAGATGATCACGGCGAGCGACAGCTTCAACACCGCCGACATCGGCCGCTACTACGCCATCCTGCCCACCTCAGGCTCGATCGAGATGGAGCGCTACTGCGAGCCCTTCCAGGGCCGCAGGGTCGAACCGGGATTTGCCTACGACAGCGGCTCCAACCCCGAATTCCTGTCTGTGGACGCGCTGCGCGATCTGATCAACGCCCATGTGCTGAATCCAGTGGTTTGAACCATGTCTGAATTCATTCCCTACAGCCGCCAGGACATCGATGCCGCGGACATCGACGCGGTAACGTCTGCCCTGCGCGCAGACTTTCTGACCCAAGGTCCGCGCATTGCCGAGTTCGAGTCAGCGTTCGCCGCGCTGCAGGGCTGCGAACACGGCGTGGCCGTGAACAACGCGACATCCGGGCTGCACATCGCCTGCCTCGCCCTGGGCGTGGGCCTCGGTTCGCGAGTATGGACAACGCCCAACAGTTTTGTTGCCTCGTCCAATTGCGCGCTCTACTGCGGCGCCACGGTCGACTTCGTCGACATCGACCCAGCGAGCCGCAACATGTGCATGCGGCAACTCGAACACAAGCTACAGGCAGCGCAGCGTGCTGGCAACCTGCCCGACGTGGTCATTCCCGTGCACTTCGCAGGCTTTGCGTGTGACATGCATGCCCTGTCCTCTCTGGCGAACCGCTTTGGCTTCAAGGTGCTTGAGGATGCCTCGCATGCGACTGGCGCATCGTTCGATGGCGCGCCGATCGGCAGCCGTTTCGCGGACGTTTCCGTCTTCAGCTTTCACGCGGTGAAGATCATCACGACGGGCGAAGGCGGTTTGGTCACCACCCAGTCGCGGGACATTGCGGAACAACTCCGCCTGCTTCGCACGCACGGCATCACGCGCGACACGTCGCTCTATGAGCATCCGGCGGACGGTCCCTGGTACTACGAGCAGCACACCCTGGGCTTCAACTGCCGCATCACGGACATCCAGGCCGCTCTCGGCCTGTCGCAGCTGAAGCGGCTGCCGAAGTGGAGAGAGGCGCGCACCCGCCTGGCCGACCGCTACGACGACTTGCTGCAAGGCCTTCCCCTGCGCCTGCCGCCGCGCAGCGACGACCGAGTCTGCTCCTGGCATCTGTACGCGATCGAGCTCGGCGATGGGTCCCCGGCAAACCGCAGTACCGTGTTCGAACAGATGCGGGCTGCGGCCATCGGGGTGAACGTGCACTACATTCCGATCCATCTGCAGCCCTACTACCGCCGGCTGGGATTCAAACCCGGTGACTTCCCGATGGCGGAGCGCTACTACCAGCGCGCGATATCGCTTCCTCTCTTTCCCGCACTGAGCGATCAGCAGCAGGAGCGCGTGGTCGAAGTGCTGAAAACCGCCCTCACGCCACCGCGTCGTTGAGCATGCAGCTGGTTCTAGGCACGGTTCAGTTCGGCCTCCCCTATGGCATTGCCGGGCGGGACAGCAGGGTGTCGGACGCCGAGATCCGGTCCATCCTGAAGATGGCCTGGGACAGCGGCATCCGGCTGCTCGACACGGCGCCGGCCTACGGGGACATCGAGGCGCGACTGGACGCGCTGTGCGGTGGACTGGACTACAAGGTGGTCACAAAGCTCGGTGGGAGCACCCCCGCCGCAGACCCGCCGGACAACGACAGCGTTCTCATGTCGCTGGAACGAAGCCGGCAGCGCCTGGGAAACCGGCTGGAAGGGGTCTTGTTTCACAACGCGGCCGACCTCCACGGCAAAAGCGGCACCCATCGCTGGTCCATCGCCAGGCAATGGTGCGCCCAGCAGGGGATTCGCCTGGGTTGTTCCGGCTACGGTGCGCATGAATTGGCGGCACTGCACCAGCAGCATGCGATGGATTTCGTGCAACTGCCGGGCAATGCCTGGGATCAGCAAGTGGACCAGCATGCCATTGGCACGCCGCAGGTCCATCTGAGATCCTGCTTCCTGCAGGGCCTGTTGCTCATGCCCGCCGAACAGGCCATGGCTCGGCTGCCCGCTGCGGCGCCGGCACTCCAGCGCTGGCACACCTGGCTGCGCCATCGGGCGCTCACCCCTGTTGTGGGGGCCCTCTCCGTGGTGCAATCGTTCCAGAATGTCACCCATTGCCTCATCGGCGTTGACAGCGCGCAGCAGCTGGCGGAGATTGCGCAAGCTTGGGCGGACAGCTCACCCTTGCCGGCAGACGCCTTGCGAGAGAACTCACCCGACATCATCGACCCCCGGCGTTGGAGGCCCAAATGATTGAAGCCACCGCGTTTATCCAGGCACGCTGCTCCAGCTCCCGCTTCCCCCACAAGGTCGTGGCACCGCTGGGCGGAACGACGCTGATCGAATTCATGGTGGCGCGCGTGCGCCGCGCCCGGCGCATCGGGCAAGTGGTGGTGATCACCAGCACGGAAGCCAGCGACGATCCCCTGGTCGAGGTGCTGGAGCGTGCGGGCATCCCCTATCACCGGGGCAGCCTGCAGGATGTGCTCGGGCGATTCGTGTCCGCTTCACAGCAATACCCGGCAGCAGCCTACGTGCGACTTACCGGTGACTGCCCGCTGGTGGATCCGCAGCTGATCGATGCCTTGATGGCCGGCCTCGAAGAAAGCGCCGCCCAGTACGCGTCCAACGTGGATCCGCCGACCTTCCCTGATGGCCTGGACATCGAGTGTTTTCTGGCCGACACGCTCGCCCAGACCCACCGAATGGCACAGCGCGGCCCGGAACGAGAACACGTGACCCTGTGGATGCGCTCGGACGCCGCTGGCCTGCGGCGCTGGAACCTGCGCGCTCCGTGCGACATGTCGGCCATACGGCTGACCGTCGACTATCCCGACGACCTGCGCGTTGTTCGCCATGTTGTCGATCGCCTGGCCTCGCCCGTTGAAGCAGACCTGTACGACTGCCTGCGCGAACTCGGCGCGATGCCCGAGCTGTTGACGACCAATTCCCACCCCCGCAACGAGGGCCTCGATATCTCGTTGCGCCAAGAATCAGCCACCAGGAGCCCACTATGAAACGCTGCACCCGATGCGGACTGCCCGAAACCCACGAGACCATCGCCTTTGACGACCACGGCGTGTGCAACATCTGCCGGCAGCACGAGTACAAGAAGGACGCCATCGACTGGACGGCCAACAAAAAGGCGCTTGGTGAGCTGATCGAAGAGCACCGCGGCAAGTTTGCCTATGACTGCATCGTCCCCTTCAGCGGAGGAAAGGACAGTACCTGGACGCTCTACTACCTCGTCAAGGAGTTCGGGGTCAAACCCTTGGTCGTGCGCTTCGACCACGGTTTCCTGCGCCCCAATCTGGACGAGAACGTCAAGAAGACCATTCGACACCTCGGGGTCGACATGCTCAGCTTCACGCCAAACTGGAAGGTCGTGCAACGCCTGATGCTGCAATCCTTCCTGGAAAAGGGCGACTTCTGCTGGCATTGCCATACGGGCATCTTCTCGTACCCCATGTGGACCGCGCTGGAGAAACAAGTTCCGCTGATCTTCTGGGGTGAGCCCTCGGCCGAGTACACGGCGTACTTCAGCTACGGGCAAAAGGAAGAGGTGGACGAAAAGCGCTTCAACCGCTATGTCAATCTAGGCATCAGCGCGGACGACATGTTCGTTCGGTTGGGCGGCAACGTCGATCTGCGGGATCTCAAGCCTTACTCCTACCCGCCGCTCAAGGATCTGCGTGCGCTGAACTACCGTTCGGTGTGTCTGGGCTCCTATATCCCGTGGGACGTCAAGACGCAGTCCGAAATCATCCAGCGAGAGCTCGGCTGGCAAGGCGATCAGGTGGAGAACGTGCCGCCCCAGTACCAGTACGAAAAGATCGAGTGCTACATGCAGGGCGTGCGGGACTACATCAAGTACATCAAACGCGGCTATTCGCGCCCGACCCACCTCGTGGCCCTCGACGTGCGCAACGACCGCATGAGCAAGGAAGAGGGGCAACACCTCGTCGACACCTACGAAGGACGCCGCCCCCCCAGCCTGGACCTGTTCCTCGAATTCGTCGGCTTGAGCGAAAAGGAGTTCCTGGAGGTCGCGATGAGCCACCAGGTCTCGCCCTATGTGCACGACCCCGCCAGCACGAAACCGGGCGAGCGCACGCGCGACTACGACCGGTGGAATCGGGATGGCGCCATGGCGCGCATCGACGTGAACGAGATCATGGAGCAATGGCGCGCCCGCAAGGCCATGTGAAGACCGTGGCGACCCCGAACCGCACCCCGCACGTGGGGATCATCGACTACCAGGCCGGCAACGTACTGTCCATCGTCAACGCCTTGCTGCATCTGGACGCCAGGGTGACCGTTGTCAAGGACATCGCCCAGATTGAACCGTTGACGCATCTTTTGTTGCCCGGTGTGGGCGCGTTCGGACATTGCGCCACCAAGCTGCGCGAGAGCGGGCTGCTTCCCGTAGTGGAAAAGTGGGCCATCCATGACCGGCGGCCCCTGATGGGCATTTGCGTCGGCATGCAGCTCATGGCCCGCTGGAGCGAGGAGTTGGGTCACCAGAGCGGCCTCGGCTGGTTCGGTGGCACCGTCGAACGCCTGCCGGACGATGTCCAGGGATGCCGCGTGCCCCATGTGGGCTGGAACACGGTGTCCTTCCAATCCGCATTCGGTGATTTCAAGGCGGGAGAAGCCGCCGACTTCTACTTCGACCATTCGTTCGCTTTCACCGGCGTCGAACACGGATCGGTGGTGGGCACCTGCTGGCATGGCCGCTCGTTCCCGGCGCTCATTTCGATGGGGTCCATTGTGGCGGCGCAGTTCCACCCCGAGAAGAGCCAGACGGCGGGCCTGCGCCTTCTGGCCGGATTCCTGAACGTTCAAGCAGAGCGGACCGCATGCTGAAAAAGCGCCTGATCCCCAAGCTGCTGATCCAGCATCGCCGTCTGGGCCCTCAGATCCGCCCGGTGCTGGTGACCACCAAGGGTTTTTCTCGCGCCATCGATGTCGGCGATCCCGTGTCGCAGGCCAAGATCTACGAAGCGCAGCTGGCCGACGAACTGATCGTCCTGAACATCGACAGAACGCCCATTCGCGACGACGAGGTCACCCTCGGGTTGATCGAACGGCTGGCCAGTGAGACGTTCATGCCTCTGTGTGTGGGCGGCGGGGTTTCCTCCGTGAAGGACTTTGGGCTGCTGCTGTCGCGCGGAGCGGACAAGATCAGCATCAATACGGCCGCCATGAACGAGCCGGAGCTGATAACTTCGGCCGCCCGAGAACTCGGCGGCCAATGCGTCGTCGTGTCGATCGACTACAAGGTGGACGACCAGGGCCTGGCCTGGGTCCACGATCCGTCGGCTTGCTGGTCGGCGCCCCGATCCCTGAAAGACTGGGCCATGGAGGCGGTTGACCGCGGCGCCGGAGAGCTCCTCCTGTGTGACGTCGAACGCGATGGCTCCGGCCTGGGCTTGAGTTGGCAAGCCGGCTGCGAGGTGTCGCAATCCGTCAAGGTGCCCGTGATCCTGTCGGGTGGCTGCGGACGGGCGGAGCATTTCGTGGAAGGCTTCCTGGGCGGTGGTGCCGAAGGTGTGGCTGCCGGCACCTTCTTCTCCCTCAGGGATCAGAACCCCATGCAAGCCCGCGCTCACATCCGCAACGCCTTGATACCCATTCGCATGGAAACGTGATGCTGCTGCCTGCCTCCCCCCGCTGGAAAAACGACAAGGTTGAGGTGTTCCTGCTGGATGCCTCGCACGTCGGCGCTCCCTATGTCGATTGGCTGAATGATCCGCAAGTCAATCGGTTTCTGGAAAGCCGCTTCACCCGCCACGATATCGCCAGCACCTGTAACTTCGTCGAGAACTGCCGCACAGACCCGAACACCCTCTTCTGGGGCATCCGCGCCCATGCCATGGGGGCCGCGCACATCGGCAACATCAAGCTTGGACCCATCGACGCCCATCACGGCACCGGCGACGTGGGCATCCTGCTGGGAGAGCCCGCCTCCTGGGGACGGGGATTTGCACGCGCGGCGATCGCCTGCGTCGTGGACATCGCCCGGCACGAACTCGGCTTGCGCAAGCTCACCGCAGGCTGCTATGCCTCCAACGCAGGCAGTGTCAAGGCCTTCACCTCGGCAGGATTCGCCGTGGAAGGCGGGCGACCCGCCCAGTTTCTGCTCGACGGTCAGTCCGAGGATCTGATTCAGATGGGCCATCTCCTGCGCTGAGTTTCTCCCCTCCACCACCCACCCTCCAAGGCAACCATGCACCGCTATCACCACTCTGAAACCATGCTGGCACGGTCCGAAAAGGTCATCCCGCTCGGTAGCCAGACCTTCAGCAAAAGCCGGACGCAGTACCCGCACGGTGTCTCGCCCTTCTTCATGCAGCGGGCGCAAGGTTCGCGGACATGGGACTTGGACGGCAACGAGTACATCGATTTCGTCAGCAGCCTTGCCTCCGTGACGCTTGGCTACAAGGATCCAGATGTCGACGCAGCGGTCAAGGCACAACTGGAAGAAGGCATCATCTTTTCGCTGCCCCACCCCATCGAAACCGAAGTGGCCGAACTGATCTGCCAGATGGTGCCTTGCGCCGAGATGGTGCGGTTTGGCAAGAACGGCTCCGACGCAACTTCTGGCGCGGTGCGGGTGGCGCGTGCCTTTACGGCCCGGGACCGTGTCGCGACCTGCGGTTACCACGGCTGGCAGGACTGGTACATCGGTTCAACGGCACGCCACCGCGGCGTTCCGCAGGCAGTGCGGGACCTAACCCACCCATTTGCCTTCAATGATGCGGCCAGCCTCGAGAAGTTGCTGTCCGCACATCCCGGCGAGTTCGCCGCCGTGGTTCTGGAGCCGATGAACGTGGCGTATCCCACCAGCGAGTTCCTCAACCGCGTGCGCGATCTCGCCCATGCGCACGGTGCCCTGCTGATCTTCGATGAGACCATCACGGGTTTTCGCTTTCACAAAGGCGGCGCGCAGGCCTTTTTCGGCGTGACTCCCGATCTGGCCACGTTTGGCAAGGGCCTGGCCAACGGCTATCCAGTTTCAGCGGTGACGGGTCGACGCGAGGTTATGCGCCTGATGGAAGAGGTCTTCTTTTCGTTCACCTTTGGTGGCGAAACGCTCTCGCTGGCGGCGGCCCGGGCCACACTGACGAAATTGTCGCGCGAACCTGTTCTCGAACGCCTGACGGCCGTGGGCGAACGCATCATCAAAGAGAGCACGGCGCTCATTGAAGCCCACAAGCTCGGTGACATTTTCCATGTCAGCGGCCACCCCACCTGGAGTTTCATGAACATCCAGAACGCACGGGGTGCCACATCGTTCGAGATCAAAACACTGTGGATGCAGGAACTGCTTGCGCGCGGCATTCTGTCGGTCGGTACCCACAACGTCAACTACGCTCACAGCGACGCGGATATCGACCGACTGCTGGCGGTGTACACCGAGGTGCTGCCAATGATTGGACGCACACTCGACAGCGGCACCCTCGCGAACAGCCTGAAATGCCAGCCCCTCGTGCCTTTGTTCAAGGTGCGATAACTGAATGCCTAAGGCCGTCTTCCGCGTCGATGCCTCGCTGCAGATTGGCACGGGGCATGTCATGCGCTGCGTGGTGCTCGCCAATGCGCTCGCACAGGCGGGCTGGCGCAGTGAATTTCTTATGCGCGAAGAGCCGGGCCATCTGGCGGACTGGGTCATCGAGAACGGGCATCGCGCGACGCTGCTGTCCAGCGCCGGAGCCGTTACCGACGCACAACCGGTGCTTGACGCCGTTCGCGGCAAGGCCTTGTTTGACTGGCTGGTGATCGACCACTACGGGCTCGACAAGACCTGGGAAGACCAAGTTCGGGGGATGGCAGCTCGCCAGCTGGTGGTGGACGATCTGGCCAACCGCCCGCACCACTGCGACGTGCTGCTGGACCAGAACGCAGGCCGAACGCCGGATCACTATGCGTCGCTGCTCCCACTGGCGACACAGCGCCTCCTTGGCCCTCAGTACGCACTGATGGCGCCTTCTTTTCGGGCACTCAGAGACACGGCCATCGCGCGACGCGATCGGTCAACCCCTCCCTTGCGATTGCTCGTGAGCATGGGAGGGGTTGATCGGGACAACCACACCGACCGGGTGCTGACCGCCGTGAACACCCAGGGGGGGGCCATGCCGTCGTTCATCGACGTCGTATTGGGCAGGCACGCACCACATATCGACCAAATCCGATCCCGGCTCGCAACGATGCGTGTGCCCACCCGCCTGCATGTGGATACGCGGTCCATGGCCCAGCTCATGTGCGACGCGGATCTGGCCATCGGCGCCGGCGGCGTTTCCGCGCTCGAACGCTGCATCCTGGGTCTGCCCACCATCTGCGTCGCCGTTGCCGACAACCAGGTACCCGGCTCCATGGCACTGGACAGGGTCGGCGCCGTTCACTACATCGGCACCCTCGGTGGCAGCGACACCCCGTTGATCGAGGCCTGGCAACAGCTGCAAGCCATCGACATCCGCCAACCTATTTCGCAGCAGTCCAGCCGCGTGTGCGACGGTGAAGGTGCGAGCCGGGTGGCACTGCTCATGAACGAAGGCCTTCGATGACCGCCACTTCCGTTCGCCCGATGACCCAGGCGGATCTCGACCAGGTTCTGACCTGGCGGAACCACCCGGATGTACGACGCCACATGTTCGATCCGCAGGAGATCGCCACGGAGGACCACCATGCCTGGTTCGCCCGGCATGAGAAAGACCCGTTGCGCCATCTGATGATTTTCGAGATCGATGGCCGCCCCTCAGGATTCGTCCAGCTGCATGAACGCCGCGGACAGGGTGCGGGGGAGTGGGGCTTCTACGCTGCGCCCGAGGCCGCCCGAGGCTGCGGCAGGCTTCTGGGCGCGGCCGCAATCCACCATGCCTTCCAGGTTCTGGGCTGGCACAAGCTCAGTGGTTCGACTCTGGCATCCAACGAGCGATCGATCCGCATGCACCTGGCGCTTGGTTTCCAGTTGGAAGGCCGCCTGCGCGAACACCATTTCGATGGCGAAGAGCGTTTGGACGTGTGCAATTTCGGGCTGCTGCGTTCCGAGTGGTCCGTCAAAGAGGCAGAGAGATGAAACAACACCCCGAGATTGAAATCGCTGGCCGCCCTATTGGCGCCGCTCACCCGCCGTACGTGATCGCTGAGCTTTCCGCCAACCACAACGGCAAGCTCGAAACCGCAATCGCCCTGCTCGATGCCGCCAAGGCAGCGGGGGCCGATGCGGCCAAGATCCAGACCTACCGTGCCGACACGATCACGCTGGATTCCGACGCCCCCGAATTCATCATTCAGGGCGGTCTTTGGCACGGCCGCAAGCTCTTTGACCTGTACGAAGAAGCGCACCTGCCCTGGGACTGGCATCGCCCCTTGTTCGACCACGCGGCGGCCATCGGAATCACGCTCTTCAGCTCGCCTTTTGACGCCACGGCGGTCGACCTGCTGGAGAGCCTGGGTGCGCCCGCCTACAAGATCGCCTCGTTCGAGGCGGTCGACCTTCCGCTCATTCGCTATGTTGCGTCCAAAAACAAGCCGATGATCATTTCAACCGGCATGGCCGACGCGGAGGAAATCGAGGAGGCCATCGAGGCAGCGCGTTCTGGCGGATGCCGCCAACTCTCAATATTGCACTGCGTCAGTGGCTACCCCGCGCCTGCCGAGGACTACAACCTCAGAACCATCCCCGATCTGATCGACCGTTTCGGACTGGTGACAGGGTTGTCGGACCACACCCTGGACAACACCACCGCCATCGCCAGCGTCGCCATGGGCGCATCGGTGATCGAAAAGCACTTCACGCTCGACCGTGATGGCGGTGGCCCTGACGACAGTTTCTCGTTGCAACCAGCCGAGATGGAAGCCCTGTGCAAGGGGGCGAAAACGGCATGGCGCGCGCTGGGCCAAGTCGACTACGGGCGCAAGTCAAGCGAACAAGGCAATGCGCAATTCCGGCGCTCCTTGTACTTCGTCAAGGCGCTGGCAGCTGGCGCTGTGGTCACCCCGGACGCGGTGCGCAGCGTCAGACCCGGCTTTGGGCTGGCCCCCAAGCTGCTCGATAGGGTGCTGGGCAGTCGCACCCGCACTGCCGTGGCCGCCAACACACCTGTCACCTGGGACGTGCTGGTGTCGCGTGAGTAATTCCTCTCAAGTCACCACACGAGCGACGGACTCGGTCCGTCGCTTCGCGGTTTACAGCACGTTGTACGCTGGAGCGTCACTGGCCCAGAAGGGCCTCATCATGCTGCTGATGCTGTGGCTCGCTCGCGTGCTCAGCACGGAGCAGTACGCCGCCTTCGGTCTGCTGTACGCCGTTCAGACCGGATTTTCGACCCTGGTGACGGCAGGCATCGTGGAGCAGGTCGTGGCCCAGCGACACAGTGCGTCCGGCCCGCTGGGCACTGACCGCACCGCTTGGCTTGGCACTCCCCGCAACCTTTTCGCGGTTCAAACAGGGGGGTTGGCATTGGTGACCATCATCGCCATGTTTGCCGTTCCCAGCAGTTCGACCTTGCAGTTTCACGAGTCCCTGTGGGCGTTGGCCGGCGGCAGCATCACCGCCCTGGCTTTGCTGTGGGCCAGCCTCGCGCGGCTCGATCACGACCACAGGACGTCCCTGATTTTCGGGGCTGGCGTACCCGCCATCGGAACGCTGGGCGCCTGGGCGGCCGTGGTATGGCGGCCGGACAATGGCGCCTTTTTTCTGGGATACGCGGTGGGCGCCGGTGTAGCGTTGGCCGCGGTTCTCGCGCGCGCCCGAATCAGCGCCGACACCTCGCCCGCACCGCCACTGGGAAGGGGGTTGCGCCAGAACACCCCGTACCTGGTGGTGGGCTTGATGATGTGGATGAGTGGCTATGGAAACCTCTGGATCATCGACCGGTGGTTTTCAAGTGAGGTCGTTGCGCAGTACACGCTGGCCTTCACCCTGGCTGCCGTCACGCAGATCGCGGCCAATGCCATGAACCAGGTCTGGAGCCCCCGGCATTACGACCTCATCCGCTCACGGCCGCCCAGAGAAGTCGAGGACAAATGCAAGCGCTACTACCTCGCGCTGGGCCTGGTGGTGAGTGCGGTTGCGGTCGCGCTGTTTTATGGCCTGACGCCGGCCCTGGAACTCGGGGGGGGCAACCTCTCCAGCTACACCGCCATCCGACATGGTCTGCTGTGGCTTTTCGCCGGCTACGCGCTCTCCATCCCCTGGTGGCACGCTCAGAATCTGTTCGTCGTGCACGGAGCCGGAGATTCGCTGATGCAGGTGTTGACGTGGTCCACTGCAGCGGGGGTCTTGGTTTGGCTGGCGGCCATGCAGTGGCTGGGCGTGTGGGGCCTCTACGTGGGCTACGCACTGATGATGGGGATCCGTTCGCTCGCTGTGTGGTGGATCGCACACAAGCGCTGGGGCACCGAGTTGCGCTGGGAAGGCCCTGCGTTGGCCTGCCTGATCCTGTTGGTATGTGGAGCGACCGCCTGATGGACCGCAAACTGTTGAAGAAGATCCTTCGCGACATCTGGCGGATCGACCGTGTCGCGTACCCCAAGGTGCGGGTGCTCACCGTCGCCCACGATACCGATCGCAGCTACCGGCATGCGGGGAAATGGTATGCCCCCATGATCGACACCCTCGAGGACGATCTGCGTGCGCGAAACGTGCCTTGTGTCAGCGTGGCCCGCGTCATCTCGGAGATCAAGGGAGACAAGGCCTACGGAGTGGTTCTTTCCCCGGAGGGCGGTTTCGCGCGCGCGCTGATCGGAAAACGGCTCAAGGGCCTGCTTCGCCGCAAGACATATCCGTTCTCTCACCAGGAGCGCGCGGTCTGGCGCGACGTGCTGCTGGCCACGGGTGCGCGTTTCGCGCTGGCCATTCAGCCCTCGCGGGAAATGTGCAGCGCCTGCCACGAGCTGGGCGTGTGGGTGGCCGATGTACAACACGGCGTCATCGGACAGGCGCACCCGTGGTACGGGGCCGCGTTTCGTCGCGACGATCCGCGCGAGCAGTTGCCTTCGGCCTTCCTTGTATGGGATCAGGAAAGCGCTGACGTGATCCAGAGCTGGGCGGGGTCTTCGGGCCCCGAGGTACACGTGGTGGGCAACCGCTGGCTGAGCCGTTTCATCCAATCGTCGCCAGACGATGGCTTGGTGCAGGATGCCCTGACCCGCTTTTCAGCCGCATCGCCGCAGGGCGATGAGAAACCGACCATTCTGGTGACCCTGTCATGGGGCACGGTGGACATCCCCAACGGCTTCATCACCGACGCCTTGTGCAAGGTCATCCAGCAGACCTCCAGCCAATACCGCTGGATGCTGCGCCTGCACCCCAACCAGGTCAATGGCTTTGCCACACATGAAGGAGACCGCTTTCCAGGGTTCTTTGAGCGTGAACTGAAGGGCCACGCGGATTGGCGAGCCGCCACCGAGGCGCCCCTGCCCGCCGTGCTGCGCATGACCGACCTTCACATCTGCTGGAACAGCTCTTCATGCATCGAAGCGGCGATGCTGGGCATACGCTCCGCCTTGCTCGACCCCGAGTTGCGGGAAGGCGGACAATGGTCAGCGTACTACTCGACCTACAGGACCATGGGAATGGTCACGCTCGTCGACGACGTCGGGCAAGACATCAAGGCGTGGATTTCAGACTCGCTGCGCCTGCCCAAACTGCCGCCCACCCAACAGCGCGACGACGAATGCTATGCACGGCTCCTGAATGAGATGGCCCGGGGGCTCCAAGCCCCTGTCGACATGACGAAGCTTTCATGAGTCCACTGCAAATCCAGGCCATCGGGCCCAATCGGTTCAACCGTCAGTTTCTGTTCAACCTGTTGTACGTGTCGTCACTGCCCCGGCTCTACATTGGATCAAGGATGCGAAGCGGCTCTGGGTTGTCTGGCTGGCACTCTACGGGGTCTTCAAGACGCTCATCGGGGAGTATCAAGCCAATGCCAGTAACGCCACCCATCCACTGGCCCTCGGCGTGCTCGCCCTAGTGGTTCTGAAAGCCGCCTTCCCAAACCAGCTTAAGCGGGGCGTTGTGGCCTCCTTCATCCAGCGCAACGACCTTTTCTACGGACTCTACCTTGTGCACATACCCGTCATCAATCTCCTGCTCTACCTGGGGTGGTCGCCCCTGGGACGGGATATCGCCGCCGCTGTGAGCGTGAGCCTGCTGCTGGCGCTCACAGCTGGTTCTATGTTGAGCGTCCCGCGCTGCGCCGAAAAATCTGACCGATGAGCACGCCCAATGCACTGACCCGTTCTCCCGGGACCGTACTCACGGTCTCGCGGCTGTTCTTCTTCATGGGGGTGGTCATCGCCTGCCTGGCCTCCAATCGGCCCGTGTTCTTCGTGTTGGGGGCCCTTCTCTGCGGCGTGTTCGCGCTGACCGAATCCGCCGCCCGCCGTTGGGAAGCCGCTGCGGTGATGAAGCTCTGCTGCTTCGCCCTGCTTTTCGTGCCTGCGTTCCTGAAACCCGGCATGGGCTTTTCACCGGTGTTCTATGTGTTTTCGACCGCAGCCACGCTGTTGGCCGCCATCGCCTTGGCGCAATATCCCACTGCGGTGCTCGCGCGCGCGTTCCGATGGGTGTACGTCGCCTGCGTGAGCGGCATTGCGGCGGGCCTGCTGGTGCACGCGGGAGAGCGAGAGGCCCTGGGCCAGCTGCTGCCGGGCGTCAGCGTCAACGGCATTCCGTCCTACCTGCTGGTCTTGCAGGTGGGCGTGAGTCTGAGCTTTTTTGCCTGTCACGGCCGGTTGCCTCTGTTGTCCCCATGGATTACGGGCTGGGTGGCCTTCCTGGGTATCGGACGAGGCTCCTTGATCGTGGCCGGACTGATCATCTGCGCCACGCTGGCATTCAACCTGCGCGGCAAGGCCACCCGCCGACATCAACAACTGCTACGCATCTTGCTGGGGATAACCATCCTGGTCCTGGCCGCGCTTGTCGGCCCCCAGACCTACGACTGGATTTCCGCGCGCACCAAACTGTCGGCCGGCCTGGTGGATACGCATCGCACAGACATCCTCCTCGCCTATTGGGGCAAACTGGACATGGTGTCCTGGCTTCTGGGCGCTGATTTTTCGGGCACCATCATCGACAAGCTCTACAACGGCAATCCTCACATCGCCTTTCTTCGCACGCATGCCTTCTTCGGCCTTCCCTTGACCCTGCTTGCACTGCTGAGCCCATGGATCGTTTGGTGGAGCCACATCTCCCAGCGCCAGAAATGGGTTTACACCTGCTTTTGCGGGTTGCTGGTGCTGCGCGCGATGACAGAACCCATTCTGTTCCCCACGCTTCTGGACCTGATCTACTTCACCGTCCTTTTTCTGCCCTTTCGACGCGATACCATCTCACCTCACCGGGTTGCCGGGACAGGCATACCGCCTGTCCCTGAGCGCCCGTTCCCGCTCCCCTCCGACGAGCGGACCACGCCGTCCATCCATCCATTCCGATGAAGCGCCACCAGATCTGCTCTCAATGCGTCATGGACACGTCCGACGCCCAAATCACGTTCGACGACCAAGGCGTCTGCGACCATTGCCGCACCTACGAGCGCGATGTCCTGCCCAACTGGCACACGGACGAACGCGGCCACAGGGCGCTGCAGGAACTCATCACCGAGATCAAGACACGAGGCAAGGGCAAGGATTTCGACTGCATCATCGGCCTGAGCGGCGGCATCGACAGCTCGTACCTGACGCACGTCGCGACGGAGTACGGCCTGCGGCCGCTCGTCTTTCACGTGGACGCTGGCTGGAACTCCCAGATCGCCGTCAACAACATCGAGAAGCTGGTTGACAAGCTGGGGCTGGATCTCTACACCGAGGTGATCGACTGGGAGGAAATGCGCGACCTGCAGCTCGCGTTCTTCAAGTCGGGCGTGCCCCACATCGACACGCCGCAGGATCATGCGTTCTTCGCGACGATGTACAAGTTTGCCGAGGAGCACGATGTCAAGTACATCCTGACCGGTGCGAACTACTCGACCGAGTGCATCCGCAATCCGATCGAATGGATGTATTACCAGTCCGATGCCATCCAGCTCAAGGACATCCACCGGCAGTTCGGCACGCGCCCCCTGGTCAACTACCCCACCACCTCGATCCTGCGCCACAAGATCTGGCTGCCCTACATCAAAGGCATCAAGGTTGTCCGCCCCCTGAACTCCGTGCCGTACGACAAGGCCAAGGCGATGCAGCTGCTGGCCGACGTGTATGGCTGGCAGCCCTATCCCCAGAAGCATTTTGAATCCCGCTTCACGCGCTTCTACGAGGGCTACTGGCTGCCGCGCAAGTTCGGCTACGACACGCGCAAAGTCCAGTTTTCCAGCCTGATCGTGACCGGGCAGATGACGCGCGAGGAAGCGCTGCGACAGCTGGAGCAGCCCGCGCTGGACGACGCGACGATCCGGCAAGAGTTCGAGTACGTGGCCACCAAGCTGGGCATCCCGACCGAGGAGTTGCAAGGCTACTTCGATGCGCCGAACAAGACATTCCGGGACTACCGCTCGCAGGAAAGCATCTACAACTTCGGCGCACGCGTGATGAAGATGCTGGGACTGGAGCGCGGGGGCAAGCGTTGATCGCCATCGTCGACTACGGCCTGGGCAACGTGCATGCCATCGCCAACATCTACAAGCGCCTGGATCTGCCATGCCGCCTGGCCCGTCAGGCTGAGGATTTCGCCGATGCGGACCACATCGTGCTACCGGGCGTGGGCGCCTTCGACTGGGCCATGGCCAGACTCAACAGCTCCGGCATGCGCGAAGCGCTGGACGACGCCGTGATCCACCGTAGGAAGCCTGTGCTGGGCATCTGCGTGGGCATGCAGATGCTGGCCCACCGAAGCGACGAGGGCTCCACGGCGGGTCTTGGATGGATCGATGGGGAGGTGAAACACCTTGACCCGGGCCCCGCGCACGCGCCGAGGCAACTGCCTCACATGGGATGGAACGACGTCAAACCGCTGGACGCGCGAGGGCTGTTCGCCGGATTCGACGAAAGCGCCCGGTTCTACTTCCTGCACTCCTACTATTTCGTGCCGCACGATTCGGCCGATCGACTCGCCGAATCCGACTACGGCGCGCCCTTCGCCTGCGCGGTGCGCCATGGCCATGTCCACGGCGTGCAGTTCCACCCCGAAAAGAGCCATGCGTGGGGCATCCAGCTTCTGAAGAACTTTGCCGCTCTCTGATTCCATGCTCAGACCACGCATCATCCCCTGCCTGCTGGTCCACAAGGGTGGACTCGTCAAAACCATCGGCTTTGAACAGCCCAAGTACGTCGGCGACCCCCTGAATGCCGTGCGCATCTTCAACGAGAAGGAAGTCGACGAGCTGGTGGTGCTGGACATCGACGCCACCCGCGAAGGCCGGGAGCCCGACTATCGGCTGATCGGCAGCCTCGCCGCCGAATGCCGGATGCCGCTGGCATATGGCGGCGGTGTGCGCACGATCGATCAGTTCGAGCGGTTGGTGAGCCTCGGTGTCGAAAAGGTGTCGGTCGGGGCGGCCGCCGTTCGCACGCCCGAACTGATCACGGAGGCGGCTCGCCGCGTCGGCAGCCAGAGCGTGGTCGTCGTGATCGACGTGAAACAGGCCAACGGCCAGCACAAGGCCTGGACCCACAACGGCACCCAGCCTGTGGCCGCGTCGCCGGTCGAACTGGCCCGCATGGCCCAGGCCAACGGTGCGGGCGAGATCGTGCTCAATTCCATCGACCGCGACGGACGCATGCAGGGCTACGACCTGGACCTGCTGCGCCACGTGCGCGCAGCGGTGTCGCTGCCCATCACCTGCCTGGGCGGTGCGGGATCCTTGAATGACCTGTCGGGTCTGATACAGGAGTTCGGCGTGATCGGCGCGGCGGCGGGCAGCCTGTTCGTCTTCAAGGGCAAATACAGGGCGGTGCTGATCAACTACCCCTCACGGGCGGACAAGGATGCGTTGGTGAAGACCGCAAGAGGAACCGCATGAAGCAGGTGCTGCAAGACCTGTCCAATGGACAGACGACCGTGGTGGAAGCCCCCACACCCCAGCCGGGCCGGGGCCAGTTGCTGCTGAGGACCACGCGCACGCTCGTCTCGGCGGGCACCGAACGCATGCTGGTCGACTTCGGCCGCGCCTCCTACATCGACAAGGCGCGCCAGCAACCCGAAAAAGTCAGGCAAGTGCTCGACAAGGTGCGCACCGATGGCCTGCTCACCACGGTGGAGGCCGTGCGATCCAAGCTCGGTCAGCCCATCCCGCTGGGCTACTGTCATGTGGGCGTCGTGCACGCGATCGGGCCAGGCGTCGAGGGTTTCCAGGTGGGGGACCGTGTGGTCTCCAACGGGCCTCACGCCGACATGGTCCTGGTGCCCAAGAACCTGTGTGCCCGGGTCCCCGACGCGGTGAATGACGACCAGGCCGCTTTCGTGGTGCTGTCGAGCATCGGGCTGCAAGGCATCCGGCTGGCGCAACCCACGCTGGGCGAGTCGGTGGCCGTGATCGGTGCCGGCCTGATTGGCCTCATGACCATCCAGTTGCTGGTGGCTCAGGGTTGCCGGGTATTGGCCATCGACCTCGACGACAGCAAGTTGGCCCTGGCGCGCCAGTTGGGCGCCGAAACCTGCCATGCGGGCGCGGGCGAAGATCCGATCGCGGCAGGCCAGGCGTTCAGCCGCGGACAGGGCATGGACGCCGTCCTGATCACGGCGTCCACCTCGTCGAGCGATCCGGTGACGCAGGCGGCGCGCATGAGCCGCAAGCGTGGGCGCATCGTGCTCGTGGGCGTGACCGGGCTTGAACTCAACCGGGCGGATTTCTACGACAAGGAACTGAGTTTCCAGGTCAGTTGCTCCTATGGTCCGGGACGCTACGACCCGGTCTACGAACAACAGGGGCATGACTATCCCCTGCCGTTCGTGCGATGGACGGAGCAACGGAATTTTCAGGCCGTGCTGGACCTGATGGCCAGCGAGCGACTTTCCGTCGAACCGCTGATTTCGCACCGCTTTGCCTTCGAGGACGCGCCAGCCGCCTACACGGCCCTCACGGACGATCGCACGGTGCTGGGCATGCTGCTGGACTACCGTTCGGAGCCCGCCTCGCGGCTTTCTACCCGGATCGAAGTCAAACGGACCGTTGCTCCGCCCCAACCTGGCGAACCCGTGATCGGCTTCATCGGCGCCGGCAACTACGGCGCCCGCGTGCTGATCCCGGCCTTCCAGGCCGCCAACGCCCGCCTGCATACCATCTGTTCCTCGGGTGGGGTGAGCGCCGTGGTTCAGGGTGGCAAGTCGGGTTTCGAAGTGGCGTCCACCGACGTGCAGGCCATGCTGGAGGACCCCGCCATCAACACCGTCGTCATCGCTTCGCGCCATGACAGCCATGCGTCCCTGGTGGCGCGCGCCCTGCAGGCAGGCAAGTCGGTGTTCGTCGAAAAACCGCTGTGTCTGACGCTGGCCGAATTGCAGGACATCGAAAGTGCTCTCGAATCGCGCGCCGATGGGGCCCGTGGCGTGTTGATGGTCGGCTTCAATCGCCGGTTCTCACCCCATGTGACGAAGCTCAAAGCGTTGCTCGACACGGTGCACGAACCCAAATCGTTCATGGTCACGGTCAATGCCGGGCGCATTCCCGCCGAGCACTGGACGCAGGATCCTGCCGTGGGTGGTGGCCGCCTGATCGGCGAAGCCTGCCACTTCATCGATTTGCTGCGCTTCCTGGCGGGATCCCCGATCACCGAGATCCGTGCCACGGGCATGGGCGTGCGCGCCGGCAAGGCCACCACGCGGGACACCTTCACCATCACCCTCGAGTTCGAGGACGGCTCGCTGGGCTCCATCGCCTACCTGGCCAATGGGTCGGCGGCCTTTCCCAAGGAACGCATCGAGGCCTTCGCCGCCGGCCGCGTGCTGCAGATCGACAATTTCCGTGCCCTGAAAGGCTATGGTTGGCCGGGCTTCGGCTCGACGAAGAGCTGGCGCCAGGACAAGGGCCAGAACCAGGCCGTTGCCCGCTTCCTGGCCTCGGTGCGTGGTGGTGAGGCGCCGATCCCGCAGGACGAGATCCTCGAGGTGGCCAGGCGGACCATCGAAGCCGCTGGGCAGATACAAGGCGGCGGAGCCTCTTACTCAGGCTGACATGCCAGTCCTCCGAAAAGTCCGACGCTACTGGGAAACGCTGCGCCATCTGCGATCACCGCAGATCTGGGGCCGCCTGGTGCACCGCTGGCACTCACCCAGCCCGCCGCCGGCGGCACCGGCGCCGCCGCGCGCGCAGCCGGGCGCCTGGGTGGCGCCCGCGCGCCGCCTGCCCAGCCTCACCGCTGCGGGCCACTTCGTCTTTCTCCATGCCGAGGGTGATCTGGAGAAGGACGGATGGGACGGCCCCGGGCAGGAAAAGCTGTGGCGCTACAACCAGCACTACTTCGACGACCTCAATGCCCACGGGGCGGCATCGCGCGCACCCTGGCACCAGGCGTTGCTGACGGACTGGATCCGCCGCAACCCACCTGCCAGCGGCACGGGCTGGGAGTCGTACCCGACCTCGCTGCGCATCGTGAACTGGATCAAATGGTCACTGGCGGGCGGCGCGGCGGACGCGGCCTTTCTCGACAGCCTGGCCACACAGACCCGCTGGCTGTCCCGCCGACTGGAAACGCACCTGCTGGGCAACCACCTTTTTGTGAACGCGAAAGCCCTGGTGTTCGCCGGCCACTACTTCTCGGGTGACGAAGCAGCTCGCTGGCGACGCACTGGTCACGAGCTGCTGCGGCGTGAGATCCCGGAGCAGATATTGCCGGATGGTGGTCAGTTCGAGCGTTCGCCCATGTACCACGCGCTGGCGTACGAGGACATGCTGGACCTGTACAACATCGAGCGCTGTTTTGCCACCGACGCCGGCGGGCCGGATGGTCACCAGCGGTTGGTGCGCATGGCCTCCTGGCTTCACGCCATGAGCCACCCCAACGGCGAACTGGCGCTGTTCAACGACACGGCCGAAGGCATTGCACCTTCGGTGCAGGAGCTCGACGCCTACGCACAACGACTCGGCCTGGAGCCGCCACCTGACCCGCACACCGTCCATCTCGACGACAGCGGTTATATCCGGCTGGAGAAGGGACGTGCGGTCGCGCTGTTCGACGTGGGCCCTGTGGGGCCCGACTACCTGCCGGCCCACGCGCACGCCGACACCCTGAGCCTGGAACTGTCCCTGGGCGGCACACGCGTGCTGGTCAATTCAGGGACGTCCCTCTACGCCGAAGGCCCGGAACGCTCGCGCCAGCGCGGAACGGCGGCACACAACACCGTCTTGGTCGATGGGCAGGATTCCAGCGAAGTGTGGAGCAGCTTTCGCGTTGCCCGCCGCGCCCGCCCTCTCAACGTGCGCCTCGAACAGCAGGCGGATGTGCAGCGCGCCAGTGCCGCCCACGATGGTTATGCGCGGCTGCCGGGCAAGCCCGTGCATGTGCGCAACCTGACCCTCACCCCGGGCGGCTGCGTGGTGGAGGACCGCCTGGAAGGCGGGTTCCGGCATGCGCAGTCCCGTTTTCATTTCCACCCCGACGTGGTGGTGTCCGCCGATGCGCAAGGCCATCAAGGCCTCTGCCGGCTCCCCGACGGCGACGCGGTGCGCTGGCGCAGCCAGGGCGCGAGCTCTGCCAGGGTGGAGGCGTCCACCTGGCATCCCGTGTTCGGCGCCGCGATCCCCAACCAATGCCTCATCCTCGACTGGAGCGATCGGCAATGCACCGTTGAGTTCCACTGGGATGGCGCCAGCGGCGGATGATCACCATGCATGTGCTGTTGTTGAGTTTCTACTTTCCGCCCGACCTGTCTGCGGGTTCGTTTCGCATGGAAGCGCTGGTCAAGGCCCTGCGCGCCCGGCTGCCCGAGGGCGTCCGGATCACGGTGATCACCACGCGGCCGAACCGTTACGACAGCTTCGACGCCCAGGCTCCCGCCCTGGAAAGCTTGGGCTCACTCACCGTACACCGCATCGACCTGCCGCCGCATCGCAGCGGCATGCTCGATCAGGCCAGGGCGTTTGCCACCTTTGCCTGGCGGGCAAGGGCACTGGTGGCGAGGGAGCGCCCGGACATCGTGGTCGCCACCACCTCACGGCTCATGACGGGCCTGCTGGGCGCCTGGGCGGCGCGGCACCATGCGGTGCCCTTGTACCTGGACATCCGCGACATCTTCGTCGACACCATCGGCGATGTGCTGTCGCGCCGTCTCTCGTGGTTGCTCAAGCCGGTGTTCTCGGCGCTGGAGCGCTGGGCGGTCCGCTCGGCCACCCGCGTCAACCTGGTGTCGCCGGGGTTTTTGCCGTATTTCCAACCGCGCTATCCCGACCGCTCGTTCTCGTTGCTGAGCAACGGTGTGGACGATGCCTTTCTGGAACACCGCTACGACCAGGCCCCGCCAGCGGCATCACCACGGCCCATCCGTGTGCTGTACGCGGGCAACCTGGGAGAAGGCCAGGGCCTCCATCACATCCTGCCGGAGCTCACCCGGGCGCTCGGCGACGAGGTGCACTTCACCGTGGTGGGCGACGGCGGCCGCCGCATGCAACTGGTGTCCGCGCTCGACGCCCTGCCCCAGCACTGGGTGACCTTTCTCAAACCGGTCAAGCGCTCCGAGCTGGTCATGCTGTATGGGCAGGCCGACGTGCTGTTCGTGCACCTCAACGACCTGCCCGCGTTCGAAAAGGTGTTGCCGTCCAAATTGTTCGAATATGCCGCCACCGGAAAGCCCATCTGGGCCGGTCTGGCGGGGTTCCCCGCCTGTTTCGCGCAGGAAGAGGTCGAGAACACGGCCGTCTTCCCGCCGTGCGATGCACAAGCAGCCATTGCGGCGTTCCGCGCATTGCGTCTGCAGACCTGTGATCGCAGCGGTTTCGTTGACCGTTACCGCCGCACCCACATCATGGACCGCATGGCCGATGAAATCGCGCAACTGGGATCGGGCCCGTCGTCATGAGCACACCCCGCATTCTGTTGACGGGTGGCACGGGCTGGGTGGGCAGCGCCTTGACCCGGACCCTTCTCGCCCGTTCCTGCGACACGGTCCTGGGTGTGCGCAGCGAGGCACCGCTGCCCCTGGCTGGCACCCGAACGGTACGGCTTGGCCCGCTGGGCGCTTCGCTGCAATGGCCGGTGGAACTGCGCGATCGCCAGGTCGTGGTCCACCTCGCGGCCCGTGTGCACGTGATGAACGAGCGTGCCGCCAACCCGTTGCAGGCGTTTCGTGAGGCCAACACCGTCGGCACCCTGCAACTGGCCCGCTTGGCCGCCCAGGCGGGCGTGCGCCGTTTCGTCTTCGTGAGTTCGGTCAAGGTCAACGGCGAGTCCACGACAGCGGGAGTGCCCTTCACCGCCAACGATGTCCCGGCACCGCAGGACCCCTACGGCATCTCCAAGGCCGAAGCCGAAACAGGCCTGCGACAGATCGGCCAGGAGACGGGCATGGAGGTGGTCATCGTCAGGCCGCCCCTGGTCTATGGCCCGGGTGTCAAGGCCAACTTCGCCAGCCTCCTGCGGGTGTTAGGGCGAGGCGTGCCCTTGCCCTTGGGCCTGGCGACAAACAACCGCCGCAGCCTCGTGGCGCTGGACAACCTGGTCGATCTGCTCATCACCTGCATCGACCACCCGGCCGCAGCGAACCAGACCTTTCTGGTCAGCGATGGCGAAGACCTGTCCACCACGGCCCTGCTTCGTCGCATGGGCCAAGCCATGGGCAGACCCGCACGGCTGCTGCCAGTGCCACCGGCGCTGCTGAGATGGGGTGCCGCGGCCGTCGGCAAGCGCGATGTGGCGCAACGCCTTTTCGGCAACCTGCAGGTCGACATCACCCACACACGAGAGACACTCGGCTGGACACCACCCATCAGCGTCGATGAAGGTCTGCGGCGGGCCGCGGCAGGCAGGGAGCAAGGATGAAGCGCCTCTTCGATCTGCTGCTGGCGCTGTGCGCCGCCACCGTTCTTCTCGTGCCCGTGGTGCTGGTGGCTCTGGCCGTGCGGCTCACATCCCCCGGGCCGGCGCTCTACTGGAGCGACCGTGTCGGCCGCCACAACCGCATCTTCCGCATGCCCAAGTTCCGCAGCATGCGCACCGACACGCCCGCGGTGGCGACCCACCTGCTGACCGATCCGGCCAAGTACCTCACACCCATCGGCCCGTTCCTGCGCAAGAGCAGCCTGGACGAGCTGCCCCAACTCTGGAGCATTCTCAGGGGCGACATGAGCTTCGTGGGCCCTCGCCCCGCGCTGTTCAACCAGGACGACTTGATCGCCCTGCGCACGCAGCAGGGTGTGCACGAGCTGGTCCCTGGCTTGACAGGCTGGGCCCAGGTGAATGGCCGCGACGAGCTGCCGATTCCTCAGAAGGTGGCGCTGGATGCAGAATACCTGCAGCGCCAGAGCCTGGGATTCGACCTGCAGATACTCTGGATGACGTTTGTCAAAGTGCTGCGCCGGGATGGTGTGGCCCACTAAAAGAATGAAAAACAGGGACCATCGAAGCCAAGCCGCCGCCACGCTTCTGCACATGCCACGGGCCGCGAAGCGCCTGTCCGCGGTGTTGGTGGACATTGCATTGTGTGCGCTGACCGTCTGGCTCGCGCTTTGCCTGCGGCTGGAGCACTGGGTGCAACTGACCCCCGCGCATGTGCTGGCCATCATGGGAGCGGTGCTGATCGCCCTGCCCCTGTTCATCCGCTTCGGCCTGTACCGCGCCATCTTCCGCTACGCCGGATGGAACGCCATGGTCAGCCTGGCGCAGGCCATGGTGCTGTACAGCTTGTTCTATGCCACGGTGTTCACCGTGATCGGCATTCCAGGCGTGCCCCGCACCGTGGGCGTGATCCAGCCCCTGCTGCTGCTCGTCACCATCGGATTCAGCCGCCTGGTGGTGCGCTACTGGCTGGGCGGCCTGTACCGCACCATGCTGCAGCGCGAGCATCTGCCAGGCATCCTGATCTACGGCGCCGGCGTGGCGGGGCGGCAGCTCGCGGCAGCGCTCTCGCGCGGCAGCGAACAGCGCCTGCTCGGTTTCATCGACGACGACGACCAGTTGCAGGGCAACAGCCTCGATGGCCGCACGGTGCACGACCCGGCCGAGCTGGTGCGGCTGATCCCCAACCTGGGCGTGACGGACGTGCTGCTCGCGCTGCCCTCGATCACGCGCCAGCGCCGTCTGGACATCCTCGACACCCTGCGCCACCTGCCCGTGCACGTTCGAACCCTGCCCGGCATGTCCGACCTCGCGGCGGGCCGGGTGACGATGAGCGACGTGCGCGAGCTCGACATCGAAGACCTGCTGGGCCGCGATCCGGTCACGCCCAACACCGCGCTGCTCCACAGCCTGATCCAGGACAAGGTGGTGGCGGTCACGGGTGCGGGCGGCAGCATCGGCAGCGAGCTGTGCCGGCAGATCGCTGCCTGCGGGCCGCACATCCTGCTGCTGGTGGAGAACAGCGAATTTGCCCTCTACCAGATCCACCGCGAACTAGAAGCGCTGTTCGACAACGAGGCCTCCGCGCCAGGCGTGCAACTGGTGCCTTTGCTGGCCTCGGTGCAGGACGAAGCCCGCATCGCGCAGATCATGCAGGCCTGGCGGCCCGACACGGTGTACCACGCCGCAGCCTACAAACACGTGCCGCTGGTGGAGCACAACCCGGTCCAAGGCCTGCGCAACAACGTCTGGGGCACCTGGGTGTGCGCGCGCGCCGCGCAGGCCGCCGGCGCCGCCAACTTCGTGCTGATCAGCACCGACAAGGCGGTGCGCCCCACCAACGTCATGGGCGCGAGCAAGCGCCTGGCCGAAATGGTGTTGCAGGCGATGGCCGCCGAGCCCGGTGGCGCCACCACGTTCGCCATGGTGCGCTTCGGCAACGTGCTGGGCTCCAGCGGTTCGGTGGTGCCCTTGTTCCGCGAACAGATCAAGAATGGTGGACCGATCACGCTGACCCACCCGGACATCACGCGCTACTTCATGACCATTCCCGAAGCCGCTCAGCTGGTGATCCAGGCCGGCGCCATGGCGCATGGCGGCGACGTGTTCGTGCTGGACATGGGCGAGCCCGTGCGCATCATCGACCTGGCCCGGCGCATGGTCGAACTCTCGGGCCTGCAGGTGAAGAGCGAGCAGAACCCCACTGGCGACATCGAGATCCAGATCACCGGGCTGCGACCGGGCGAGAAGCTGTACGAGGAGCTGCTGATCGGCGACAACCCTCAGCCCACGCAACACGCTCGCATCATGAAGGCACAGGAAGACATGCTGCCCTGGAGCGAGCTGCAAGCCTTGCTGAAGTCGCTGGAAGAGGCCATGGAGTCGAACGACGTGACCACCTTGCGGGCCCTGTTGCAGGCTTGCGTGCAGGGCTACCAACCCACCGGGGAGGTCGTTGACTGGCTGCACTCCTCTCCGGGGAGCAGCCTGGAATCCACCCGCGTCTGAACAAAAAAAAGCCACCGCAGGGTGGCTTTTGAAAGTCCTTGAAGGGACGTCGTTGGGAGACCAGATTCAAACGTTTTTCATGACGTGTGGTGTTTGCCGGATCCGTTGTTCTGATGTTGTGACAGCATCGATGCGAATTGTGCGCTGAGGCTCTGTTTTCGGCCATCCCCCATTTGTGGGAACCGGGCCGTTTTCTTGGTGAATAAAACCCGAAAATCCCCTCGGAATCCAAGAACGGCCTCGTGACCGACATCCGGGCGCGCGAAATCTCCGCCAGCTCAGCAGACCAGCGGCAGCTGGCCTGCCTCGCCATCCGTCAGACCGGCAGGTCCACCACGAAGCGCGCGCCGCCGCCGGGACGGTCCTCGCAGCGCACGCGGCCCCCGTGGCGCTCGATGATCGTCTTCACCAGCGACAGGCCCAGGCCCACCCCGCCTTCGCGTTCGCTGGCGCCGGGCAGGCGGTAAAAGGGCTCGAAGATGCGCGCGCGCTGATCGGCGGGCACCCCGGGGCCCCGATCCTCCACCCAGAGTGTCACGCGCGGTGCGCCCTGCCCCGGGGCAGACGTGGGCGCAAAGATGCTCAGGCGCACCTGCGAATCGGCCGACGCGCCGACATGGCCATAGCGGCGCGCGTTTTCCAGCAGATTGCGCAACACCCTGCGCAGCAGGCGGGCCTGGCCGTGCACCAGCACGGGCGTGGCACCGGCCGCGATCTCCAGGTCGGCACCGGTGCGCGCGCATTCTTCGGCCGCCAGGCCCACCAGGTCGACCTCTTCCGTGGGGCCGAGCGCGCTCGCGTCGCGCGCGTCGATCAGGTCCAGCCGGCTCGCCAACAGGATCTCGTCGATCAGCTGGTCGAGTTCTTCGATGCTGCGGGCGATCTCGGCGCGCTGCGGCGCCCTTGCGTTGTCCTTGTCGAGCAGCTCCAAGCCCATGCGGATGCGGGCCAATGGCGAACGCAGTTCGTGCGAGGCATTGGCCAGCAAGGCCTTGTGCGATTGCAGCAGTGTCTGCACCCGTTCGGCCGCGGCGTTGAAACGGGTGGCCAGAAACGCGACCTCGTCCTGCCCCTGCATGGGCAACCGGGTGGAGAGGTCACCGTCGCCCCAGCGCTCCACGCCCTTCTGCAGCGCTTCGAGGCGCTTGGTCAGGCGCCGCACGATGGGGTAGGCGCCCAGGGCCACGGCGAAAGCCACCAGGCCGAGCAGCCAGGCAAACCCGGTCGGTGTCTGGAACCACTCGGGCGCGCGGCGCCCCGGGTTGTTGCCCCCGGACGGGCGGGGCGGGCGCGGCAGCAGCACGTACAGGGTCTGCCCATCCTTCATCACCACCTCGAATTCCCAGCCCTCGCCGGGAATGCTGACCGCCCGCGCAGGCGCCTGCCCCACGATTTCGCGCGCGCCATCGCGCACGATGATCGTGCGGGTCACCCGCGCCTCACGCTCGGCGCGGTCTTCGTCCAGCGCCTGCTGCCACAGCCAACCCGTGACCAACGTCAGCACCGTGACCGCGGCGACCACCGCCAGCCAGATGCGGACGTACAGCCGGGAGCCGAAGAGCGAACTCATTCCTGCTGCTTCGCGAACACGTAGCCCACGCCGCGCACCGTGAGGATGCGCTTGGGGTCCTTGCTGTCGGCCTCGATGGCGTTGCGGATGCGCCCGATGTGCACGTCGATCGAACGGTCGAAGGCTTCGAGCTCGCGGCCGCGCACCGCTTCCATGATCTGGTCGCGCGTGAGCACCCGGCCCGCGCGCTCAGCCATGGCGACCAGAAGATCGAACTGGTAGGAGGTCAGCTCGCAGGGCTGGCCGGCCACCTGCACGGTGCGGGCGTCGCGGTCGATGTCGAGCGAACCGAAACGCAGCACCGGCGTGGAGCGCGACACAGCCGCGCTGCCGGTGGGCTCGCCGCGGCGGCGCAGCACGGCGCGCACGCGCGCGAGCAGCTCGCGCGGTTCGAAGGGTTTGGGCAGGTAGTCGTCGGCGCCGAGCTCCAGGCCGATGATGCGGTCCATGGGGTCGCCCTTGGCCGTGAGCATGAGCACCGGCACGCGCGCGGCTTCACCCGGCATCGAACGGATGCGCCGGCAGACCTCCAGCCCATCGATGCCGGGCATCATCAGGTCCAGGATCACCAGCTGCGGCTGAATGAGCTGCAACTGCTCCAGGCCGGCTTCGCCATCGCTGGCGTGGGTCACCTCGAAACCCGACTGGCCCAGGTACTCCACCACCATCTGCGCGAGGCGGCCGTCGTCTTCAATCATCAGCAGGGGAGCGTTCATGGTTTTCAGTGTAGCGGCGGGCGCCGGAGCCCATCATCGTGTCAGCGCTGTGTGAAGCGGGCTTTCGGGTCACGTAAAGTCATGTAAATGGCACCGCCCACCCCGCCCCCCACCCTGCCTGCCGGTTCGCTGGCCGCTCTGCTGCGCCAGCAGGCCCAGGCAAGACCGCAGGCGACGGCGCTGCGCTGGCGCGAGCCGGACCAGGCCGGCCCCGACCCGCGCTGGGGCCAGCTGTCGTTTGCCGAGCTGGCCCGGCACGCGGACGCGCTGGCGCAGGGGCTCGCGCGCGCCCACGGCGTGCGCGAGGGGGACCGCGTGGTCTGGCTGGGTTTGAACCACCCGGCGCAGATCGCCCTGCTTTTCGCGCTGGCGCGCCTGGGCGCGGTGCTGGTGCCGCTGAACCACCGCCTCTCGCCCGCCGAGTGGGCCGCGCTGCTGCAGGATTGCCGCCCCGCCCTGCTGGTGCACGACACGGCGCTGGCCGCCGCGGCCCGATCGCTCGCCCACCCCGCCACGCTCCACCTGGACGGCCTGCCGGTCGATCCCGTGGCCGACGGCGCAGGCGAGCAGGGCAGCGCCGACCACCCGGCGCTGCTGGTCTACACCTCGGGCACCATGGGCGCGCCCAAGGGTGCGGTGCACACCCAGGGCAACCTGCTGGCCAACATGGCGATCGCCGCGCAGGTACAGGGCCTGAGCGAACACGACACGGTGCTCACCGTGCTGCCGCTGTTCCATGTCGGTGGCCTGTGCATCCAGACCTTGCCCGCGCTCTCGGTGGGCGCGCAGGTGCTGCTGCACAGCCGATTCGACGCCGGCACCACCCTGCGCAGCCTGCACGACGACCGTCCCACCCTCACGCTGCAAGTGCCCGCCACGCTGCAGGCGCTCACCACGCACACCGACTGGTCCGGCACCCACCTGGGCAGTCTGCGCGCCATCTGGGCCGGCTCCAGCCTGCTGCCCGCCCCGCTCATCGAAGCCTGCCACGCGCGCGGCGTGCCGGTGTGCAATGTGTACGGCAGCACCGAGACCGGCCCGTTCTCCATCGCCCTGCCGCCCGCCCATGCGGCCAGCCACCTGGGCGCCTGCGGCTGGCCCTCGCCCGGCGTGCAGGTGACGCTGCGCGACCCCGCCGGCCAGCCGGTGGGCGCCGGCGAAGTCGGCGAGCTGTGGCTGCGTGGGCCCAATGTGGTGCAACGCTACTGGCCCGACCAGCCGGCCTGCGACGCCGAAGGCTTCTTCCACAGCGGCGACCTCGCGCAACAGGCGGCCGACGGCAGCTTCACCGTGGTCGGCCGCGCCAAGGACATGCTGATCTCGGGCGGCGAGAACATCTACCCCGCCGAGATCGAGAACCTGCTGGTGCAGCACCCCTGGGTGGTCGAATGTGCGGTGGTCGGCCAGGCCGACCCGCGCTGGGGCGAGGCGGTGGTGGCCGTGGTGGTGCTGCGCGACGGCGCGGCCGAAGATTGGGCGGCCGCGCTACAGGGCTTTCTGGACGGCCGGCTGGCGCGCTACAAGTGGCCGCGCCGATGGCACCGCGTGGCGGCCTTGCCCAAGACCGCGCTGGGCAAGGTGCAGAAGCCGGCCGTCAAGGCCCTGCTGGAAGCTTGAGCCTCAGGCCTTGGGCTCGACCGGTGCCAGGCGCGTCGCCAGCCAGATCAGCAGCAGCACCGGCACACCGAGGCAGGCCGTGGCGATGAAGAAGGTCGTGTAGTCGTAGGCATCCACGAAAGCGCCCGAGTAGCCCGCCAGCCACTTGGGCGCGAGCAGCATCATCGAACTGAACAGCGCGTACTGCGTGGCCGAGTAGCGCACATTGGTCAGGCCCGAGAGGTAGGCGATGAACGCCGCCGAGGCCACCCCGGCGCTGAGGTTGTCGGCGGAAATCACCAGAATCAGCGCCGTCACGTCGTGCCCGTGCCCCGCCAGCCAGGCGAACAGCAGGTTGCTCGCGGCCGAGAGCACGGCCCCCAGCATGAGCACCCGCATCACGCCCAGGCGCAGCGACAGCGCACCACCGATGAAGGCGCCGACCAGCGTCATGATGACGCCGAACACCTTGGTCACGGCCGCCACCTCGTCCTTGGTGTAGCCCATGTCCACATAGAAGGGGTTGGCCATGATGCCCATCACCACGTCGCTGATGCGGTAGACGCCGATCAGCGCCAGGATCAGCAGCGCCTGCTTGCCGTAGCGCCGCAGAAAGTCGGCGAACGGCTCGATCAGCGCGCCGCGCAGCCAGTCGGCGGCGTTCTTCGCGGGAGGCAAGGCCACGCGCGCGGGTTCGCGCGAGAACAGCACCGTGAGCACCCCCACGAGCATGCTCGCGGCCATCACCAGGTAGGCGGTGGTCCAGGCCGCCTGCTGGTAGAGCGCGCCGGGCGCGGTGGCCCCGGCGGCGGGGGCGATTTCCGCGCGGGCGGCGATCCACAGCACGCCCGCCCCGGCCCAGATCATGGCCAGCCGGTAACCGGTCTGATAGGTGGCCGCCAGCGCGCCCTGGTGGCGCACGTCGGCCGATTCGATGCGGAAGGCGTCCAGCGCGATGTCCTGCGTGGCCGAGGCAAACGCCACGGCCAGGGCGCACCACACGACCAGCTGGAGCTCGGTGCGCGGATCGGCCAGCGCCATGCCCACCAGCGAGGCCATGATCAACGCCTGAGACAGCAGCAACCAGCTGCGCCGCCGGCCGAGCCAGCGCGTGAGCAGCGGAATGGGCAGGCGGTCCACCAAAGGCGCCCAGCACCATTTGAAGCCGTAGGCCAGGCCGACCCAGCTCAGGTAGCCGATCGTGGTGCGGTCCAGCCCGGCCTCGCGCAGGCGAAAGCTCAACGTGCCCAGCACCAGCAGCAGCGGCAGGCCGGCGGAGAACCCGAGCGCGAACATGCGCAGGCTGGCCGGCTCCAGGTACACCCGCAAGGTCTCGCCCCAGGTGGGTCGGGCGGTGGTGTCAGCGTCCGTGGGGGCAGTCTGCGGCAAGGTGGGGGGCACGGACATGGAAGTGGATAAAAGGAAAAAAGGTGCAGGCACAAATGCCCGGCTTTGTCTATTATTCACGCATGTGCCTGCTCTGCGACCTGAAGTCCCCCGCCCCTGAGACCCCTCGGCCCGAACACGTGTGGTCGGCCCGCCGCGCCTTCGTGCTGGCGGGCACCGCCGCCGCCGCGGCGTCGGCCCTGCCGGCCGTCGCGCAGGTGAACGTGGGCGAGGGCTCCACGCTGCGCAAGCTGGTGCCGGCCGATGAGCTGGAAAACGCCGCCGGCCAGCAGTACGGCCAGATGATGGCCGAGGCCAACGCCAAGAAGGTGCTGATGCCCGACGGCCACCCGCAGGTGCAGCGCCTGCGCACCATCGCGCGCCGCATCATTCCCCACTCGGCGCAATGGAACAAGCGCGCCACGCAGTGGAAGTGGGAAGTCAACCTGATCCAGAGCACGCAGATCAACGCCTTCTGCATGCCGGGCGGCAAGATCGCGTTCTACACCGGCATCCTGGAAAAGCTCGGCCTCACCGACGACGAGACCGCGATGATCATGGGCCACGAAATGGCGCATGCGCTGCGCGAGCACGCCCGCTCGCGCGTGGCCAAGAGCAACGCCACCGGGATCGGCCTGTCGATTGCGGCACAACTGCTGGGCCTGGGCCAGCTGGGCGACGTGGCCGCCAACCTCGGCACGCAGCTGCTCACCCTCAAGTTCAGCCGCGAGGACGAGACCGAGGCCGACCTGGTGGGCCTGGAACTCGCGGCCCGCTCGGGCTACCAGCCGCGCGCCAGCGTGAGCCTGTGGCAGAAGATGGCCGCCAACGGCGGGGGCTCGGGCGCAAGCTTCCTCTCCACCCACCCCAGCGGCCCTGATCGCATCCGCGAACTGGAAGCCAACGTGCCCAAGGTGCAGAGCCTCTACGAACAGGCCCGCAAGGGCTGAGCTCAGGTCCCGCGCACGTACGGGTTGCTCTGGCGCTCCCGGCCGAAGGTGCTCTCCGGCCCATGGCCGGGAATGAACACCGTGTCGTCTCCCATGGGCCAGAGGCGGCCCGTGATGCTGTCGATCAGCTGCTGGTGATTGCCCTGCGGGAAATCGGTGCGACCGATGCTGCCGGCGAACAGCACATCGCCCACGAAGGCGCGCTTGGCCTGCGGCGAATGAAACACCACGTGGCCCGGCGTGTGCCCCGGGCAGTGCCGCACGTTCAACGTGCAATGGCCGATCTGCACCGTGTCGCCATCGGCCAGCCAGCGCGTGGGCGTGAAGGCCTCGGCCGGTGGAAAACCGAACATCGCGCCCTGCTGCGGCAGGCCCGAAATCCAGAACTGGTCGCCCGGGTGCGGGCCGATGATGGGCAGGCTCAGGCGGCGCGCGAGTTCGGCCGTGCCACCCGCGTGGTCGATGTGCGCATGGGTCTGCCAGATGGCCTTGAGCTTCAGGCCCAGCCGCTGCACCTCGGCCAACAGGCGCTCCAGGTCACCGCCGGGATCGATGACCGCCGCGTCCATGGTGTCGTCGCACCAGACGAGGGAGCAGTTCTGCGCGAACGCGGTGACGGGAACGGTGTGGTAGCGGAGCATGGATCGGGACTGGTCTTTGCGAATCAGGATGGAACGCCGTCGAACGGGCGACCGTACTTTAAAACGCCAGGCATCTGACGATTCGAAGGCCGCCCGGGATCGTCAGAGGTCCAGAACCAGACGGGCCGATTTGGCCCGAGAGCAGCAAGGCAGGAACTGGCTGTTGGAGGCCTGCTCCTGCGGTGAGAGGTACAGGTCGCGGTGATCCGGTTCGCCCGCCACGACGCGCGTCAGGCAGGTGCCGCACACACCCTGCTCGCAGGAGGTCGGCACAGGCACGCCCGCCGCGGCCAGCGCGGCGGTCACGGATTGGTCCGCCGGCACGCGGATCACGCGACCCGAGCTGGCCAACTGAACCTCGAAGCCGCCGTCATCGCGCTTCTGGACCGGCCGGGCGTTGAAAAACTCATGGTGCAGCCGGTCCTCGGGCCAGCCGGCCTGGCGGGCCGTGGACAGCACGGCATCCATGAAGCCTTGCGGGCCGCAGGTATACAGGTGAACGCCGCGCCGAGGGTCCCGCAGCAGCTCGCCGATGTCCAGCCGCTGATCAGGGGCGCCATCGTCAAAGTGGAACGCCACCCTGTCCGCGTAGCCAGAACGGCCGATGCGGTCCCGGAAGGCCATTCGCTCCATCGAGCGCGCGCAGTAGTGCATCTCGAAGGGGTGCTGCAAGGCCGAAAGCCGGTCGGCCATGCACAGGAGCGGCGTGATGCCGATGCCACCGGCCAGCAGCAGCGACGATTCGGCCGCGTGCGCCAGGGGGAAGTGGTTCTTCGGTGCGCTGATGGAGATCACATCGCCCATTTGCACGGACTCGTGCATGGCCCGGGATCCCCCACGGCCATGGGGATCCTTGAGCACCGCGATCTGGTACCGATGCGCCTCGGCAGGATCGTTGCACAGCGAGTACTGGCGGGTGAGGCCATTGGGAAGAAAGACATCGATGTGCGAGCCGGCAGCGAACGCCGGCAGCACCGAAGCCCCCTCGGCCCTCAATTCGAACAGGGCGATGTCGCACGCCAGGGGTTCTTTGCGCATCACGCGAACGCGCAAGGGATTGGAACAGGCGGTCATCGTTGAGGCTCTCGCGCGGGACGGGCCGAACCGGACGCGCCCTGGGACAGACCGATCAAGGCGTCGAGCCGGGTCCGGTCGTTCAGCAGTTCCTCCGCGTGGCCATCGAAACGCACCGCGCCTTGATCGAGCACGACGGCCTGGTCGCTGATCCGCAGGATGGCCTGGGGGTGCTGCTCGACGATGATGGCGCAGATGCCTTCGTCGCGCGTGATGCGCCGGATGGCCCGCAGGAGCTCTTCCACGATGATGGGAGCGAGGCCTTCCAGCGGCTCGTCCAGCAGCAGCAGCCTCGGATTGAGCACCAGCGCCCGTCCCACCGCCAGCATCTGCTGTTCCCCGCCGGACAGTTGCGTGCCCAGGTTGGACTTGCGTTCCGCCAGCCGGGGAAACATCTCGTAGACGCGAGTCGGCGTCCAATGCCCCGGGCGGGCCACCGAGCTCAGGTTCTCGTGGACCGTCAGCGATCTGAAGATGTTGCGCTCCTGTGGCACCCAGCCGATGCCCGATGCGGCGCGCTGGTGCGAGACCAGGCCCTGCAGCGATCGACCCGCCAACCGGATGTGGCCGGCATGTTGGCGGGTCACCCCCGCCAGGGTGTCGATCAGCGTCGTTTTCCCGACGCCGTTGCGGCCCAGCAGCGCCAGGGTGGCGCCTTCGTTCAAGGCAAACGACACGTGATGCAGCACAACGGCCTCGCCGTACCCCGCCGACACGTTCTCCAGTTGAAGCAGTGCGCTCATGCAGGGACCTCCTGTCCATGGCCGAGGTACACCTCGGCCACGCGCGGATCGCGGGCAATCTCGTCGGGCGTTCCTTCGGTGAGGACGCACCCGTTCACCAGAACGGTCATGCTGCGGGCGAAGCTGAAGACGAGGTCCATGTCGTGTTCAATCAGGAGCACCGACACGTCGTCCGGCAACGAGGCGACCGTTCGAAGGATCTCTTCCCGCTCCCCCGCCGGCACGCCGGCCACGGGCTCGTCGAGCAGCAGCACCCGGGGGCGGCAAGCCAGGCCCATCGCGATCTCGAGAAGGCGGCGCTTGCCATAGGGCAACCGTTCCGTCGGCACATCGGCCACCGGCTCCAGATGGAACTGTTCGAGCAGGCGATCGGCCTCGCGCGCCACTTGCTCGCTGCGCCCCAAAGGGCGCCAGAACGACGCGCCGTCTCCCGCGCGCTGGGCGATCACGAGCGCCAGCGTCTCCAGAGGCGTCATGGACGGAAACAACTGGTTGATCTGGAAGGTGCGCACCAAGCCGCGCTTGACGCGTTCGTGCGGGGACAGCCCCGTGATGTCCTTCCCCTCGAGCACGATGCGCCCTTTCGTGGGATCCAGCACACCCGTCAGCAGGTTGACCAGCGTCGTCTTGCCGGCGCCATTGGGGCCGATCAGCGCATGCCGCGCGCCGCGTTCGATGTCCAGCGTCACGTTGCCGGTGGCGGTGATGCCGCCGAACTGCTTGACCAGCCCCTCGGCGGCCAGAACCACGTCCTTCATGCTTCACCTCCCACCTTGGTCGCGATCCCCTGTTGTCGTTGGGTCACTTTCCGCCAGGGCCCGAACCAGCGCCAGGGGCGCACCAGGCGATCGCGGCCGACCAGCACCAGCACCACCAGGAACAGGCCCAGCCAGAAGGTCCAGTACTGGGGGGTGAGGCCGGAAACCACCCCATGCAGGGACTTGAAGACAATGGCCCCGATCACACCGCCGTACAGCCAGCCCGCGCCGCCAATGACGAGGATCAGGAGTACATCGGCCGAGCGGTGGAAGTCAAAGACATCCAGCGAGGCGAACGCAGAGGTCTGCGCCAGCAGCGCGCCCGACACGCCGGCGAGCGCCGCGCCGAGGGTGTACACGGCGGTCAGCCGCGAGTTGACCGGGATGCCGATGGCGGTGGCGCGCAGGCGGTTGTCGCGGATCGCTTTCATGGACATGCCAAAGGGGGAGTTCATCACCCGACGCACGACCAGGAAGCACACCAGCAAGACGGACAGCGCGTAGTAGGCGGCCGTGCGGCCCACCAGGTCGAATTCGAAGCGCCCGAGCACCGGCGCCATCGCGACACCTTGCAAGCCATCCGCCCCGCCGGTGAGCCAGTCCAGCTTGTTCGCCGCCTCGAGCAGGATCAACGAGGTGCCCAGGGTCACCATCACGCGGGTGAGATCGGTTCCCCGATGAACCGTGAAGCTGGCCACAAAACCCAGCAGCGCCGCCGGCAACACCCCCATCACCAGCCCCAGCAAGGGGTCGGGATGCACATGCTTGGCGAACAACGCCGCCGCGTAGGCACTCAGACCGAAGAAGGCCGCATGCCCCAGCGACACGATGCCGGCGTAGCCCAGAACCAGGTCCAGCGAGATGGCGAACAGCGCGACGATGGCGATCTCGCCGATGGCGTGTGCGTGCTGGGGCAGCAGGATCGGCGATGCGAAGGCCGCCACCCACAGCACGGGCTCCCACCAGCGCCATTGCGCGGCGCCCAGCAGCTTGCGCTGCGAGATGCAGATGGGGTTCATGCGCGCCTCCCTTGACGGACGAACAGGCCATGCGGGCGCCAGAGCAGGATGGCGATCATCAGGACGTAAACGATGAATGCGCCCATTTTGGGGATGTAGTACTTGCCCGCGACATCCGCCACGCCCAGCAGGATGGCAGCGATCAGCGGTCCGGTGACGGAGGAGGTTCCACCGACGGCCACCACGATCAGGAAATAGATCATGAACTTGAGCGGGAAGGTCGGGTCCAGCCCGAGGACTTCCGCGCCGAGCGCGCCCCCCAGGCCCGCAAGGCCGGAGCCGAACGCAAAGGTGGACAGGAACACCACATTCACGTTGATGCCCAGACCGGCGGCCACGCGCTGATCGTCCACGGAGGCGCGCAGGCGGGCACCAAAGCGCGTGGACGCCAGGATCCATTGCAGGACCAGCGTGACGGCGGCACACACGCCGATGATGAACAGGCGGTAGTGGCCCATGGCCAGCGTCAGATCGCCCGAACCGATCTCGGTGCGCCCCATCAGCCACTGGGGCAGCAGCACGTTTTGCGGCGAGGAGCCGAAGTGGTAGTCAAAGCCCGCCACCGCCATGAAGACCAGGCCGATCGAGAACAGCACATGGTCCAGGTGGGAACGCTGGTACAGGCGCCGGTAGAGCGTGCCCTCCAGCACCGCGCCCAGGGCGGCCGCGACGAGGAAGGCGATGGGCAGACACAACAGGAAGGGCATCTCGGCCCGCTGCAGGAGCAGCACCGTCGTGTACCCCCCGACCATGGCGAAAGCGCCGTGCGCGAGGTTGATGAAGTTCATCAAGCCCATGGTCACGGAGAGACCCACCGCGAGGACGAACAGCAGCATGCCGTAGGCGATGCCATCGAACAGGATCGTCAACATGCTCTGTCACACCATCGCCAGCTCGGGCGTGGTGTCTTCCATCATCAGTTGCGGCCGGTAGACGAAGTTCGGGTCCTCGTTTTCCCTCCTCACCAGCGCCTCGAGCAGGCGGCGCGCCCGGATCGGCGCCTCGTCCACCTTCAGGGCCACGCGCGGAACGGTGCCACCGTGTTTGCTCACCTGCGACTGCTGGATCTTGAGCACCAGGGCATCCTCGTCGAAGGTCTGCTCGATCGCCCGGCAGACCGCCTGCGTCAGGCCCTCGTCGTCCAGGCGCCGGTTGCGGGCGACCGACCAGAAATAGTGGGTGGTCTTCTCGCTCTCCGGTGTGAGCAGGTGCAGGACATGGCTTCTGTAGGCGTGGTCCGCGGAGGTGCCCACCGGGTACACGCCGAAATCGGTCATGCAGATCGAGGGCGCCAGGCTGACCGCAGTCTGCCAGCGGTTGATCTTGCCCTGGTGATCCAGCACCATCGCGAAGAACGGCGGCGCGTCGATGTTGGGCATCTCGCGGTGCGCGTGCAGCAGGCCTTCGCCCTTGACCGTGACCTTGACGGGATAGCTGGGAATCGCTTCCTCGTCCTCCTGGCCGATGGTGCGCAGGTGCACCCAGCTTTCGTGTCCGAGGTCCATCAGGTTGTCGACCGACAACTGGAAGCCCGCCTCCACATGGTGGTAACCACGCGACGGCGTCCATTCCGGGTGGTCGTTCCAGCGGATGTCGGGAACGAGGTCGGCGTCGGCGAGATCGGGCTTCCCCATCCAGATCCAGAGCAGCCCATGGCGCTGCGCCAACGGGTAGTTGCGCACACAGGCCTGCGCCGGGATGTGCGACTGACCCGGTGCCAGCGTGCACACACCCGTCACGCCGAAGCGCATGCCGTGGTAGCCGCACTCGAGCTCGTCGCCGATGCGCTTGCCGGCGGACAAGGGCATGAGCCGGTGAGGACACATGTCCTCCAGCGCGGCAATGCGTCCATCGGAGTGCCGCAGCATCACCACGGGCGTTCCCAGAAAGGTGCGGGCAACGACCTTGCCGCCATCGAGTTCGTTCTGAAAGCCTGCGACGTACCAGGCGTTTTTCAACCAAGCCATTGAGATCTCCTGGAATCAGTTGCCGCGCCCGGGATCGCGCACGGCTTTCATGACATCGAACTCCACGTTGTAGAGCTCGCCCTCCTTGCGTTCGACGCGCCGGATGTAGACGTTCTGCACGATGTCTCGCGTCTGCGCGTCGATCTGCACAGGCCCGCGCGGGCTGTCGAAGGATTGCCCTTTCATCGCGTTCAACAGCGGCTCGCCCCCCTTGCCGCCCGTGGCCTTCAACGCGTTCGAGAGCACGCGCATGCCGTCGTACCCAGCCACGGCCATGTAGTTCGGCCGCTTGCCACCATTGGCCTTCTTGAAGGCCTCCACAAACGCCTGGTTTTCAGGCGAGGGGTGCGCGGCGGAGTAGTGGTGAGACGTGACCACCCCCAGGGCGACGTCGCCCATGTCGTTGAGGATGTCGTCTTCGGTCACGTCACCCGTGCCGATCAGCCGGATGCCGGCCTTGTCCAAGCCACGCGAGGCAAATTGCTTCATGAACTGGGTTCCCACACCGGCGGGCAGGAAGACGAACACGGCGTCGGGCTTTTCGTCCCGGACCTTCTGCAGGAAAGGCGAAAAGTCGGGATTTCGCACCGGCACCCGGATGGCCTCCTTCACCGCGCCGCCACTGGCTTCGAAGCGCTTCTTGAAGGACAGCTCGGCGTCGATGCCCGGGCCGTAGTCGCTGACCAGCGTCACCACGCTCTTGATGCCGTTGCGGGGCGCCCACTCGGCCACGCCGACCGAGTTCTGCGGCAGGGTGAAGCTCACCCGCACAAAGAACGGGGATGCGTCGATGACGCTGGAGGTGCCCGCCGACATGACGATGGCCGGCGTCTTGCTCTGGGAGGCCACGGGCGCCACCGCCAGCGCCAGCGGCGTGAGCACGAAGCCCCCCAGCACATCCACCTTGTCGTTGACGACCATTTCCTGCGCGATGCGTTTGGCCTGGTCCGGCAAGCCGCCATCGTCCTTGACGACGAACTCGATCTTGCGGCCCGCCATCGTGTCGCCATGGCGGGTGAGGTAGAGCCTGGCGCCGGCTTCGATCTGCTTGCCGGTGGCGGCAAAGGGGCCGGTCAGCGAAAGGACCAGCCCGACCTTGACGGGCCCGGTCTGGGCGTGCGCGGGAGCCCCCGTGGCAAGGACCAGGAGGCCGGCGATGGCCACCAGCCCGTGGAGTCGGTATCGGAAGTTCATGAGGCGTCTCCTGCTGTCGATGGGTGAGAATGGAGTAGGACGCATACTGATATTCAGCATGCTGAACTTCAGTTTAGTGAATTCCATTTCTCGTAAAATTGGGGCTAACCCTAGGGACACGTCATGAAGAGCCAACAACACCTCGAGGTCGACCTCAACGATTTGCCCGGGCACTACGCGCGCCGCATCCACCAGATCGTGGTGGCGTTGTTCGTGCAGGAGATGGGCGACATCAATGTCACGCCCGTGCAGTACTCGTCGCTGCAGACGATCTGCAAGTCGCCGGGCATCGATCAGGGCACGCTGGCCCGGACCATCGGCTTTGACACGTCGACCATCGGCAATGTGATTGACCGCCTGGAATCCAGAGGGCTGGTCAAACGCGAGGTGTCACCGACGGACAAGCGGGTCCGTCAGGTCACGGCGACGTCAGAGGGTGAGCAATTGCTGGCCAAGGTGGTTCCCCCCATGCTGCGCTCGCAGGACCTGTTTCTTGAGCCGCTCCCGCCCAAGGACCGCAAGGAGTTCATGCGGCTGATGCACGAGCTGATCGAAGCGCATGCATCGAAGGGGCGCGGCTACAGCCTGCCCCCGTCGGACTGAGCCGACCGCCCGGCCCCGGTGGGTTACAACGCGCTGCGCTGCTTGAGCGACAGCACCGACAGGCCGGCGGCGATGAAGGTCAGGCCCGCGCCCACGTTCACGCCGCGCACCATGCGCGGCCGCGCCTGCAGCCAGCCCGCCAGGTGGGACGCGAAGCCGCCCATGAGCGCGAAGATCACCGCCGTCATCAGCGCGAAGATCGCGCCGTAGACCAGCATCTGCACCACCACCGGGCCGCGCCCCGCGCTCACGAACTGCGGCAGGAAGGCCAGCACGAACAGGCCCGGCTTGGGGTTGAGCACGTTGGACAACACGCCCGTGAGCAGCACCTTGCGCAGCGGCACGCGCGCCGAGGGCTGGAACGAGATCAGGTCACCGGCGACCAGCGCCTTGTAACCCAGCCACAGCAGGTACAACGCGCCCACCACCTTCACGGCCCAGAACGCCTCGGGCGAGCCCTGGATGATGAGCGACAGGCCGAAGGTGGCCGCGAGCGTGTGGAACAGGATGCCCAGTCCCGCGCCGAAGGCCGAGAGCGCGGCGGCCAGTGGGCCCTGGCTCAGGCCCCGGCCGATGGCCAGGATGTTGTCGGGCCCGGGCGACACCACCACCAAGGTGCAGGCGGCCACGTAGGCCAGCAGGATCTCCGTCGGGAACATGGGCCGCTCCTTCGCTCAGTGTTGGAAGTCGTATTCGATCGTCAGCGGCGCGTGGTCGGAAAACTTCTCGCCCTTGTAGATGGACTCGCTGCGCGCGAGCGCTGCCATGGCCGGCGTGGCGAGGTGGTAGTCCAGCCGCCACCCGACGTTGTTCGCGTAGGCCTGGCCCCGGTTGCTCCACCACGTGTAGCAGGTGTCGGTGGTGTCGGGCTGCAGCCGGCGGTAGACGTCCACCAGGCCGGCCTCGTCGAGCAGCTTGGTCATCCAGGCGCGCTCCTCGGGCAGGAAGCCGCTGTTCTTCTGGTTGCTGCGCCAGTTCTTCAGGTCTTTCTGCTGGTGGGCGATGTTCACGTCGCCGCACAGGATGAACTCGCGCCCGCCCTTGAGCGCCTGCAGGTGGGGGTAGAAGCCATCGAGAAAGCGGTACTTGGCTTCCTGCCGCTCGGGGCCCGAGGAGCCGCTGGGGAAATAGACGCTCAGGATGGAGAGCTTGCGCTGGGGCGTGTCGAAGCGCAGCTCGGTGAAGCGGCCCTCGGCGTCGAACTCGGTTGAACCGTAGCCGATGATCACGTCGCTCGGCTCGTGGCGGGTGTACACCGCCGTGCCCGAGTAACCCTTTTTCTGGGCGTAGTGGAAGTGCCCCTTGAGGCCGGCGATTTCTTCAAAGCGGCCGCTCACATCGGCGGCCTGGGCCTTGACCTCCTGCACACAAATACAATCGGGCCGGTGCGCGGCGAGCCATTTCTCCAGCCCCTTGGTGGTGGCGGAACGGATGCCGTTGAGGTTGAGGCTGGTCAGTTTGAACAAGGATGTCTCCATGGTGTTGGATACAGGCGCGGCGAAGGCCGGCGCGCCCGATGCTGCGCTCGCGCAGGAATTCGTGCAGTTTTGCGTCGATGCCGGCGTGTTGCGCTTTGGTGAATTCAAGACCAAGGCCGGGCGCATGAGCCCGTATTTCTTCAACGCCGGTCTGTTCGACGACGGCGCCAAGCTGGGCCGGCTCGCACAATTCTATGCAAAAGCCCTGGTCGCCAGCGGCATCGAGTTCGACATGATCTTCGGCCCGGCCTACAAGGGCATTCCGCTGGGCGCGGCGGTGTCCATCGAGCTCGCGCGACTGGGCCGCAATGTGCCCTTCGCCTACAACCGCAAGGAAGCCAAGGACCATGGCGAAGGCGGCACCCTGGTCGGCGCGCCGCTCAAGGGCCGCGTGCTGATCGTCGACGACGTGATGTCCGCCGGCACCGCGGCGCGCGAATCCATCGCGCTGATCCGCGCCGCCGGCGCCACGCCGCACGCCATCGCGATCGCACTGGACCGCCAGGAAAAGGCCACCGAGGTCGGCGCCGACGGCCAGGTGCGCGACGTGGACCACAGCGCCGTGCAATATGTCCAGCGCGAGCTGGGCATGCAGGTCTGCACGATTGCGAGGCTGGCCGATTTGCTGCACTATTTGACCGCCCGCTCTGGCGGCGAGTTCGATTCGCACCGCGAACGGGTGCTGGCCTACCGGCAACGCTACGGCGTGTCCTGACCCTTCTTCCACGATGACCCTGCACCACCCCCTGTTCTCCGTTCTCTCCCGTCGCCTGTGGCTGGCCGGTGGCGCGCTGTTGCTCGGCGGGGGCCTGTGGGACACGGCACACGCGCAGGCGGGCATGTACACCTGCAAGGATGCCAAGGGCAACACCATCGTTCGAGACCGCCCCATCGTCGAATGCCTGGACCGTGAGCAGCAGCAACTGGGCAACAGCGGCACCGTGCGCAAGACGCTGCCGCCGAGCTACACCGCCGACGAGCGCGCCAGGCTCGACGCCCAGCGCAAACAGGAAGAGGAACAGCGCAGCCGCCTGCAGGAAGAAAAGCGTCGCGAACGCGCCCTGATGATCCGCTACCCCAACCAGGGGGTGCACGACAAGGAGCGGGCCGACGCCCTGGCGCAGATCGACGAGGTCATCGGCGCGGTGAACAAGCGCGAGCTGGCGCTGGTGGCGCAACGCAAGGACATCAACGTCGAGCTGGAGTTCTACCAGAACGACGTCAGCAAGGCGCCCAACTGGCTCAAGCGCAAGATCGAAGACAACGAGAAGCAGATGGTGGTGCAGAAGCGCTTCCTGGACGAGCAGGTCCAGGAAAAACAGCGCATCAACGCCCGCTTCGACGAAGAGCTGGCCAAGCTGCGCCAGCTCTGGACGGCCGCGGGCGGCAACCGCACCGGCGTCGGCAGCCCGGCATCCGCCGGGCGCTGACCCTCAACCGAGTTTCTGGCGCAGCAGGTCGTTGACCTGCTGCGGGTTGGCCTTGCCCTTGCTCGCTTTCATGGCCTGGCCGACCAGGGCGTTGAACGCCTTGTCCTTGCCGGCGCGGAACTGCTCGACCATCTCGGCGTTGGCGGCCATCACCTCGTCGATGATCTTCTCCAGCGCGCCGCTGTCGTTCATCTGCTTGAGGCCCTTGGCCTCGATGACGGCGTCGACCTCGCGGCCCTCGCCGGTCCACAGGGCGTCAAAGACCTGCTTGGCGGCGTTGTTCGACACCGTGCCGTCGGCGATGCGCCCGATCACGGCCGCCAGTTGCGCGGCGCTCACCGGCACGCCGGCGATGTCGCGTTCCTCGGCGTTGAGCCGGCGCGAGACCTCGCCCATGATCCAGTTGCTGACCAGCTTGGCCTGGCCGCTGGCCTGGGCCGCTGTCTCGAAGTAGGCGGCCATCGCCGGGCTTTGCGTGAGCGTGGTGGCGTCGTACTCGGGCAGGCCGTAGTCGCGCACCAGGCGTTCGGCCATCGCGCGCGGCAGCTCGGGCATGGCGGCCTTCACCTGGTCCACCCAGTCGCGCGCGATCACCAGCGGCGGCAGGTCCGGGTCGGGGAAGTAGCGGTAATCGGCCGCGTCTTCCTTGGTGCGCATGGCGCGCGTCTCGCCGGTGTCGGGATCGAACAGCACCGTGGCCTGCTGGATCGCGTGACCGTCCTCGATCTGCTCGATCTGCCAGCGCACCTCGTAGTCGATGGCCTGCTGCATGAACTTGAAGCTGTTCAGGTTCTTGATCTCGCGGCGCGTGCCCAGCGGCGCCCCGGGCTTGCGCACCGAGACGTTGGCGTCGCAGCGGAACGAGCCTTCCTGCATGTTGCCGTCGCAGATGCCGATCCAGGTGACGATCTTGTGCAGCTCCTTCGCGTAGGCCACGGCCTCGGCGCTGGAGCGGATGTCGGGCTCGGTCACGATCTCCAGCAGTGGCGTGCCGGCGCGGTTGAGGTCGATGCCGCTCTGGCCGATGAAGTCCTCGTGCAGGCTCTTGCCCGCGTCTTCTTCCAGGTGCGCGCGCACCAGGCGCACGGTCTTCTTCTCGTCACCGAGGAAGAACGAGACCTCGCCGCCCTGCACCACCGGGATCTCGAACTGGCTGATCTGGTAGCCCTTGGGCAGGTCGGGGTAGAAGTAGTTCTTGCGCGCGAACACGCTCTGCTCGGCGATGTGCGAACCGAGCGCGAGCCCGAGGCGGATCGCGAGTTCGACGGCCGCGCGGTTCATGACCGGCAGCGTGCCGGGCAAAGCCAGGTCCACCGCGCAGGCCTGCGTGTTGGGCTCGGCGCCGAAGGCCGTGGGCGCGCGGCTGAAGATCTTGGATTGCGTGGCGAGCTGGGCGTGGGTCTCGAAACCGATCACCACCTCGTAGCCGCCGACCAGAAGGGATTTGCTGGAACTCATGTCAATAGCCTTGCGGAGCGCGGGTGTGCCAGTCGGTGGCCAGCTGGAAGGCGTGCGCGGCCTGCAGCAGCGGACCTTCCTGGAAATGGTTGCCCACAAGCTGCAGGCCCACCGGCAGGCCACCCGCGCCGAAGCCGGCGGGCACGCTCATGCCGGGCAGGCCGGCGAGGCTGGTGGAGAGGGTGTAGATGTCGGCCAGGTAGTTGGCCACCGGGTCGTTGCTCTTTTCGCCGAGCTTCCAGGCCACGGTGGGCGCCACCGGGCCGGCGATCAGGTCGCACTGCGCGAACGCGGCCTGGAAGTCCTGCGCGATCAGGCGGCGGATCTTCTGAGCCTGCAGGTAGTAGGCGTCGTAGTAACCGTGGCTGAGCACGTAGGTGCCGATCATGATGCGGCGCTGCACCTCGGGCCCGAAGCCTTCGCTGCGCGACTTCTTGTACATGTCGGTCAGGTCCCCGTACTGCGCGGCGCGGTGGCCGAACTTCACACCGTCGAAACGGCTGAGGTTGGAGCTGGCCTCGGCCGGCGCAATGATGTAGTAGACCGGGATGGAGAGCTCGGTGCGCGGCAGCGAGACCTCGACCAGCGTGGCGCCGAGCTTTTCATACTCCGCCAGCGCGGCGCGCACGGTGGCGAGCACGTCGGGCGCGCAGCCTTCGCCGAAGAATTCCTTGGGCAGACCGATGCGCAGGCCCTTGAGCGGCTGAGCGGCGGTGGCGCCTTCGCGCGGCTGGCCGAGCAGCGCGGTGTAGTCCTCGGCCGGGTGGTCCAGGCTGGTGGAATCGCGGTCGATGTCGGGGCCGGCCATGGCGCTGAGCAGCACCGCGCAGTCGGCGGCGCTGCGCGCCATCGGGCCGGCCTGGTCCAGGCTGGAGGCGAAGGCCACCATGCCGTAGCGCGAGCAGCGGCCGTAGGTGGGCTTGATGCCGGTGATGCCGCAGAAGCTGGCCGGCTGGCGGATCGAGCCGCCGGTGTCGGTGCCGGTGACGGCGGGTGCCAGGCGCGCGGCGACGGCCACGGCGGAGCCGCCCGAGGAGCCGCCCGGCACGCGCGTGGTGTCCCAGGGGTTGTGCACCGCGCCAAAGGCCGAGTTCTCGTTGCTGCCGCCCATGGCGAACTCGTCGCAGTTGAGCTTGCCCAGCGTCACCGCGCCCTGCGCGGCCAGGCGCTGCACCACGGTCGCGTCGAATGGGCTCTGGTAGCCCGCCAGCATCTTCGAGCCCGCGGTGGTGGCGAAGTCCTTGGTGACGAAGATGTCCTTGTGCGCCAGCGGCACGCCCAGCAGCGGCGTGCGTTCGCCGGCGGCGATGCGCGCGTCGGCCGCGCGGGCCTGGGCCAGCGTGGCCTCTTCATTGAAGGACAGGTAGGCGCCGAGCGCGCTGTGCTGCTTCGCGCGCGCCAGCAGGTGCTGGGCGGCCTCGACGCTGCTGGTTTTCTTGTCGGCAATGGCGGCGGCCAGCTCGCTCACGCCCAGGATGTGCAGATCGTTCATTCGATCACCTTGGGCACGAGGAACAGGCCGCGCTCGACCGCCGGGGCGCTCTTCTGGTTGGCTTCGCGGTCGTTGGGCTCGCTCGCCACGTCCGGGCGCAGGCGCAGCGAGACGTGGTCGATCACCGCCGTGGGATGGGCCAGGGGCTCCACGCCGGTGGTGTCCACCGCGTTCATCTGCTCGACGATGTCGAAGAAGCCATTGAGCTGGGTGCGCATGGTCTCGCTCTGCGCGCCGGAGAGCTCCAGGCGCGCGAGGTTGGCGATGCGCCCGATGTCGGACGGGGTCAGGGACATGGCAAAAGAGGGTTCCGGATGGGGAAGAGACGCACCGTCTGCGGGTTTTCCGCCCTGAAACGGCTTGTAACTGGACAAAATGCACCCTGTTTGCGCGCAGTTGTACACAGGGGATACGGTATTATCCAAGGTTTAACGGCAGCGCCCGTGCCGTTGCGGTTTTCGCCTAGGAATCAACCACTTAGCACCGATGCCCGGCCAACGACCCGGCCCCATACCCGGCGACGAGCGCGCACAGCCGCGCCCGTGCCCCACAGGACCCATGCACCATGTTTGAAGCTTTCCGTCGGCAATTTTCGACCGACCTGGCCATCGACCTCGGCACCGCCAACACCCTCATCTACGTTCGCAACAAGGGCATCGTGCTCGACGAGCCCTCCGTCGTGTCCATCCGCCACGAAGGCGGCCCCCAGGGCAAGAAGACCATCCAGGCGGTCGGCCACGAGGCCAAGGCCATGCTGGGCAAGGTGCCCGGCAACATCGAGGCCATCCGCCCCATGAAGGACGGCGTGATCGCCGACTTCACCGTCACCGAGCAGATGCTCAAGCAGTTCATCAAGATGGTGCACCCGCGCTCGATGTTCAAGCCGAGCCCGCGCATCATCATCTGCGTGCCCTGCGGCTCGACCCAGGTCGAGCGCCGCGCCATCCGGGAGTCGGCCCTGGG
>QFCS01004873.1_pt1 | contig 81962 bp, 74 predicted proteins | sample 3576561 | NCBI WGS metagenome assembly QFCS01 | reverse complement strand
GAAGCGAAGCAGGTTCTCAAGCAGCACCTTCATCGAATAGGGCAGCTTCGAGACCCCGGAAAGCCCGTTCGCCTCGGCCTTCGGAAGGCTGTAATACACATAGTCGGTGCCGTTCACCGTCAAGGTCGAACGACAATTGAAGCTGTCTAGGGATCTGGACACGTTATACCCCGTTCCGTCTGGTCGCCAGAAACTGACGTACGAACGCCCGTGCGCCGAAACGCGTATGGGATGCGGGTGCGGCCATTTCCGCTGTCCGTACCCGGCATTCATTCCCGTGTTCGGCGCTGAATATCAAATTCACGCCGACCGCTGGCGTGTCGCCGGCGTTATAGATAATTTCCGCATCGCCCGCTACATCGATGTATCCATTTGCATACTGCCGTTCGGCGAACGGGGGCTTCTCCAATTGCGAGGCCCTGCTTTCATTTCCGATGTACCGATCGATGCCGTTCGGCGGCAGGCCTCGTTCCGCCCCCTGCTTGACTGTATACAAATGTGTGCAGTAAGAACGACGCAGATGCGACAAAGGCGGAACGGCACCAGGATGCTCGACGGATCGACACAGTACGACGTGCTCATTGCAGGCGGCGGCAATGCGGCGCTCTGCGCGGCGATCAGCGCGAGGCGTGCCGGCGCGCGCGTGCTCGTCGTCGAGGGCGCGCCGCACTTCTACCGGGGCGGCAACACGCGCCACACCCGCAACATGCGCTGCGCGCACGACGCGGCGACCGAAACGCTCTCCGGCCCCTACAGCGAGGAGGAGTTCTTCGAGGACCTGCTGCGCGTGACCGGAGGGCGGACGGACGAGGCGCTGGCGCGCATGATGATCGCCGAATCCAAGGAGATGCTGACCTGGATCGTCGAGCAGGGGGTGCGCTTCCAGCCCTCCCTCGGCGGCACGCTCAGCCTCGGGCGCACCAATTCCTTCTTCCTCGGCGGCGGGCGGGCGATGCTCAACGCGCTCTACCGCACGGCCGAAAGCCTTGGCGTCGAGGTCGTCTATGACGCGGAGGTCGTGGACCTTGCGATCGAGGGCACGCTGTTCCGCTCCGCCACCGTGCGGCATGCCGGCAGGGACGTCGCCATCCGGGCGAAGACCTTCATCGCCGCCAGCGGTGGCTTCGAGGCGAATATCGACTGGCTGAAGGAAGGCTGGGGCGACATCGCCGAGAACTTCCTGATCCGCGGCACGCCCTACAATCGCGGCACCGTGCTGAGGATGCTGATCGACAGGGGCGTGATGCAGATCGGCGACCCGACACAGTGCCATGCCGTCGCGATCGACGCGCGCGCGCCGAAATTCGATGGCGGCATCATCACGCGCCTCGATTGCGTCGTCTTCGGCATCGTCGTCAACAAGCATGCCGAGCGTTTCTACGACGAGGGTGAGGACGTCTGGCCGAAACGCTATGCCATCTGGGGACGGCTCGTCGCCGCCCAGCCGGACCAGATCGCCTATATCGTCTTCGACGCGCCCTCGCTCGAACTCTTCATGCCGTCGCTCTTCCCGCCGGTAAAGGCCGACACGATCGGCGAACTTGCGGGGAAGCTGGGGCTGGAGCCCGCGGCGCTGGAGCGCACGGTGGCCGGCTTCAATGCCGCCGTCCGGCCCGGCACTTTCGACCACACGATCCTCGACGACTGTCGCACCGAGGGTCTCGAACCGGCCAAGACCCATTGGGCGCGACGCATCGGGGCGGCGCCGTTTTACGCCTATCCGGTCCGGCCGGGCATCACCTTCACCTATCTCGGCGTCAAGGTGGACCAGGCCGCGCGCATGGTGATGGCGGATGGCGGGACGGCCGCAAACATGTTCGCCGCCGGCGAGATCATGGCCGGCAACGTGCTCGGCCAGGGCTATGCCGCCGGCATCGGCATGACAATCGGCAGCGTCTTCGGCCGCATCGCCGGGCGGGAGGCCGCCCGTCTCGTTTCGTCCGCAAGCCAGTCCCCGGAGGCCGCATGAACATCCAGACCCCGCTCCCGCCGGCGCATGCGACGGCCAGCCTTGCCGAGGCGGACCGCCTGATGACGGTCTGCAATTCCTGTCGCTACTGCGAGGGGCTCTGCGCCGTCTTTCCCGCCATGGAGATGCGGCGGGCCTTTTCGGACGGCGACCTCAACTATCTCGCCAATCTCTGTCACAGCTGCGGCGCCTGCTTCCACGATTGCCAGTTCTCGCCGCCGCACGAATTCGACGTGAACGTGCCGAAGACGCTGGCGATCGTGCGCAACGATTCCTACCGGGCCTATGCCTGGCCGCACGCCTTTTCCGGCCTTTTCCATCGCAACGGCCTGGCGATCAGCCTGATCGCGGCGCTGAGCGTCGCGCTCTTCATCGCCGGTTTTGCCGCCTGGCACGATCCCGCCGTGCTCTTCGGCGTGCATACCGGCCCCGGCGCCTTCTACATGCTGATGCCGCACAATGCGATGGCCCTGCTTTTCGGCGCGGCCTTCGCCTATGCCGTGGTGGCGATGGCGATGGGGATCCGCGCGTTCTGGAAGGATATCGGCGCGCCCGCCGGAACGCTCGGCGAGCCCGCCTCGATCTGGCAGGCGATGAAGGATGCCGGGAGCCTGCGCTATCTCGACGGCGGCGGCGTCGGCTGCATGAACGAGGACGACAGGCCGACCGACCGGCGGCGCCTCTATCACCACATGACGTTCTACGGCTTCCTGCTGTGCTTTGCCGCGACCTCGACGGCAACGCTCTACCACTATCTCCTCGGCCTCGAAGCCCCCTACCCCGTCTACGATCTCCCCGTCGTGCTCGGCACGCTTGGCGGCATCGGCCTGCTCGTCGGGCCGGCCGGCCTGCTCCATGCGAAATGGCGGCGCGATCCCGTCCTCAAGGACGGTTCGCGCACCGGCATGGACGTGGCCTTCCTCGTCATGCTGTTCCTGACGAGCCTGACCGGCCTCCTGCTGCTCGTCCTGCGCGCCACGCCGGCCATGGGCCTGTTGCTCGCTTCGCATCTCGGCGTCGTCTTCAGCCTGTTCGTCACCATGCCCTATGGCAAGTTCGTGCACGGCATCTACCGGTTCCTCGCGCTGGTGCGCTATGCGAAGGAGAAGCGGGAGATGGACGGGGCGTGAAAGGCAGGCGCGACGGCGATTTGCGGTCCGTTCATTCTTCCCCGTCATCCGCCGGGGCCGGCAGGGTCTCGTCAAGCATCTCCTTGCGGCTCAGCAAGCCGGCATCCTCCAGCGCCTCGATATCCGGCAGGTCGCGTAGCGTCTGCAGGCCGAAGGCGGAGAGGAACTGTCTGGTCGTCACATAGGTATAGGGTGCGCCGGGCGTCGGGCTGCGCGGTCCCGAACCGATGAAGCCGGCATTACGCAGCGCGCCGATCGTGTCGCGGCTGACCTCCTTGCCGAAGATTTTCGACAGATCGCTGCGGGTGACCGGCTGGAAATAGCCCACCGCCATCAGCACCATCGCCTCGAATTCCGAAAGCAGCGCTCCGCCCCCGCGTATCGGCGCGGCGGAGGCCCGGATCACGTTGGTGTAGCGCAGGCGGGTCCGGTGCTGCCAGCCGCCGGCGACGGCGACGATCTCGTAGGGGCGCCCGTGCAGGTCTTCCTTGAGGTCGTCGATGAGGAGGTCGATGCTGCAATCCCTGCCGACGATGCGCGCCAGCGTCTCGCGCGTGACCGGCTCGGCGGAAGCGAAGATGACGGCTTCGATGCGCAGCATCCATTCGCGCCAGCGCAGGTCCGGCGGCAGGTCCTCCAACTCGCGGTCGAAGAGGATCTCCTTCTCCGCCTTCGCCCTGCCGGCCTTCTGAGCGATCGGTCCGGTCATCGTCACAGCCCGAAGATGCGGAAGGTGGTGCGGCCCGACAGTTCGCGCACGGCGCCGAACCCTTCCAGCCGCTCGAACAGCCGGGTGCTCGCCCAGCGGGAAAGGTTGGTGCTGCGCGCGGAGGCCGGGATGGCGTCCTCGTCGAGCAGCTTGCGGATGACGGCGCCGGCTCCCTTGGTGCGCACCTTCGGCGCGGCGGCGAGAAGCTGGTCGGCGCGGCGTGCGACCTCACCGGCCGTTTGCAGCGCCGCCCCGGCGCCTTCGGCCAGGGCAAGGCAGACGGCGCGCTGGAAGCCCGGATCGCCCGGGCGCACGCGCCCCCTGCCCCCGAGTGTGCGGAAAGCCGGGCCGTGGCGCTCGGCCATCAGTAACGGCACGGGGCGCTGCCATTTGAGCTTTTCCGCGATCACCGCATCGCCGAGCGCCCAGGCGAGCGGTTCGGCATCCGGCCGCTCGGCATGGATGGCGGCAACGAGGTCGGCCGCCGCGAAGGGTGCCGGGCGGCCCGATTGCAGGACGGTCTCGGCGTGATCGACGGCGGCGCCAAGCCGCTCGTCCCAGGCAAGGCCGAAGAGATCGGCAAGTTCGGCCACGAATTTCGTGGTGATGGCGCCCTTGCGGCTCGCGAGCCTGCCGAATGCCAGGAAGAGTTTTCCGGCCGGTCCCGGATCATCGCCCGGCGCCGTCAGCAGCGCCGCGTCGCGCAGCGCCGCTTCGTCCTCTCCCCTGCCCGCCAGCCGGACGGCGGCAACGGCGCAGGCAAGCGCCCGGCGCGCGCGCCAGCACCCGGCCCAGACCGTCTCGCTGCGAACGAGGTCATCCAGGGTCTTGAGGGCGATGCCGGCGGCGAAGGCGGCGTCGAGGTCGTCGGGCACCCGGCCGCGCGACAGCATCCAACCGGGCAGGTGCAGGTGCAGCGGGAGCAGGGCGGCGGGAACGGGGGGGCGGGCGCGCGAATCCATGTCCGCGAGTTTACATGGCGCGTGCGGTTCGTGCTGTTTTTTCCGGCGCATGCGCACAGCTTTTCGATTTTTCCCGAAGACCGCCGGCCTAACGGATCGTTAAGCCGGTCGATACGACTTTAAATGTATATTAATGCAAATTTAATCGCGCGCCGGCGCGCGCCCACTCTTTCCTTGGTTTCCCGGCCGCCTGCATGCAGGTTCCTCCCGTCAGCGCGCAGGGATCCACCCTTCGCTTGCCGAGACAGGGCCTGGATTGCTTTGGAATGATCTCGTTCGTCATCGGGCTGAAGAGCCGCGCGCATTTCGTCTTCGACCGGGGGCTTCGCGCCCGGGGCGAGGCGTTCGTCGGCACCAATGCACGCCGCGGCAGGCAGGCGCGACAGCGGGTGGCGATCGTGATCGCGATCTTCTCGGCGGCTTACCTTTTGATCGGCGGGCGTCTCCTGCAATACGGCCTTTCCGAACCCGTCGTCTCCGCGTCGATCGGCGGCAACGGCCATGCCGTCGCCTCGCGTCCCAATATCGTCGATCGGCACGGCGAGCTGCTGGCGACGGACCTGCACATGGTCTCGCTCTATGCCGATCCCCGCCGCATCGTCGATGCCGACGAGGTGGTGGAAAAGCTCGCCCTCGTCATTCCGAACCTCGATTGGGGCGAAACGCACAGGAAGCTGCGTTCTGCCACCGCGTTCCAGTGGCTGCGCCGGCAACTGACGCCCAAGCAGCAGGCCGATATCCTGGCGCTCGGGCTTCCCGGCCTCGGCTTCAGGCCGGAAAAGCGCCGGTTCTATCCGGGCGGCGCCACCGCCGCGCATATCGTCGGCCACGTCAATGTCGACAACCAGGGCCTTGCGGGCATGGAGCGCTATCTCGACCAGCAGGGGCTCGCCGACCTCAGGGCGGCCGGGCTGACGGACGACGCGCGCCTTGCGCCGGTCCGCCTGTCGATCGATCTGCGCGTCCAGAACATCGTGCGCACCGTCGTCGCCAAGGCGATGACCGACTACGAGGCGGAAGCGGCCGGCGCCGTCATCCTCGACGTGGAGACCGGCGAGGTGCTCGCCATGGCCTCCGTGCCGGACTACGACCCGAACGCGCCGTCCCGCACCCTGGCGGACGGAAGCGTCGACAAGGAGTATGAGAAGGGCTGGTTCAACCGCATCAGCAACGCCACCTTCGAGATGGGCTCGACCTTCAAGAGCTTCACCCTGGCGATGGGCCTCGACGCGGACAAGATCACGCTGGGCTCCGTCATCGACGCCTCCCGCCCGATCCGCATGGGCGGCTTCACCATCCGGGATTTCAAGGGCAGGAACCGCCCGCTCTCCATCCCGGAAGTGTTCCAGTATTCCTCCAATATCGGTACCGCCGCGGTGGCCGACATGGTCGGCATCGACGGCCACCGGCAATTCCTCACCAAGCTCGGCCTGCTCACGAAACTGGCGACGGAGATGCCGGGTGTCGCGACGCCGACCCAGCCGCGGACGTGGAAGAAGATCCATTCCGCGACGATCTCCTTCGGTCACGGCGTCGCCACCACGCCTTTGCAGACGGCCGTCGCCGCCGCCGCGCTGATGAACGGCGGCTATCTCATCCCGCCGACATTCCTGCCGCGCTCGAAGGCCGAGGCGCAGGCGCTGGCGACGCGTGTCCTCAAGGACAAGACAAGTGCCGACATGCGCTTCCTCTACGACTGGAACGGACAGAATGGATCGGGCCGCAACGCGCAGGCAGAAGGTTTCCGCGTCGGCGGCAAGACCGGAACGGCCGACAAGGTGATCGACGGGCGCTACGCCAAGACGATCAACTTCAACGCCTTCGTCGCCGCCTTCCCGATGGACCGGCCGCGCTATGTCGTCCTTTCGATCATCGATGCGCCCCGCACGGGCGAGCGCGGGGGGCGAACTGCCGCCTCCACCGCCGCCCCGATGATCAAGGCGATCATCCGGCGTGTCGCGCCGCTTCTCGGCGTCCAGCCGCGCTTCGGTACGCCGGAGGCGGAGATGCGGCTCGTCGATTATTAGAGCGCGGGCTTTTCCATTACCGCCGGACGGGCGACGGAACGGCTGCGCTTGTCCAGCGCCATGGCCAGCGCGCCGGTGATCTCCTCGTCGCGAAAGGGCTTGTTGACCACCGCGAGCGCCCCGTCGAAACCCTGCTGCACGGAGGCGGGATCGCCCGTCACGAAGATGACATCGATGCCGAAGCGATCGATCAGTCGCCGGGCGAGAAGCTGGCCGCTGTTCCCGTCGGAAAGGCTGAGATCGACCAGCGCGATATCGGCGCGCGGGGCATAGGCGAGCGCCTGTTCCACGGTCGAGACCGGGCCGATGGCCTCGAAGCCGTCGTCCTCCACCACATTTTCCAGAAGCTTGGCGATCAGGAATTCGTCTTCGACGATCAGTACGCGCATCGGTTCCTCCCGTTCGGCAGCGTCAGGCGGATTTCGAAGCGTGCTCGGGCTTGCCCTTGCGCTTTGTCGAAGCCATTTCCTTCAGCTCGCCCTCGGTCATGGATTTCTCCATGCCGCGCGAGGCGCCCTTCAGTTCGCTCTTCTTGATATCGCCGCGCTTGGCGGCGAGCGCGGCCCCGGCAGCTTTCTGCTGGGCTTTCGATTTTGCAGGCATGGAACGGCCTCCTCTTTGGGGATATTTCCGCCAAACCCGCAAGGCTTCGCAATGTTCCCGCGAGGGCGCGCGCGTCGTGGAAAACCTCTTCAGGCGATCGCGGCGGCCAGGGCGACGGCGATTTCGCGGCTGTCGTAGGGCTTCATCAGCAGCACGGGGGCACGGTCGCCGGGAACGGTGGGCAGGCGGTCGTGGCCGGTGGCGAAGACGACGCCGATATCCGTGTCCTGTGTCCGGGCATGGACGGCAAGATCCGCACCCGACATGGCGGGTAGCCCGATATCGGTGAGAATGACGTCGAAGCGCCGTTCCTTCAGCAGTGGCAAGGCCTGTTCCGCCGTCGTCGCCTCCACCACCTCGTGGCCAAGTTCCTGCACGAGATCGACGGCATTGAGCCGGATCAGGAAGTCGTCCTCGACCAGCAGGATCGTCGGTGCGCTGTGGATCTTCACATGCCCGCCCGATTGCTTGACGAAGCCGTAGACCATGGACAGGCCGAGACCGCTGCCTTTGCCGGCCGGCTTGGTGGAGAAGAAAGGCTCGAAGGCGCGCCCCAGAACGTCCGCCTCCATGCCCTCGCCCGTATCGGTGACGGCGATGAGGACATATTGGCCGGCCCGGATATCCGGGTGCTGGCGGGCATCTGCGTCATCGATATGGGCATTGCCGACCTCGATCGTCAGCTTGCCGGTGCCGTTCATGGCGTCGTGCGCATTGATCGCGAGGTTGAGGATGGCGTTCTCGATCTGCGAAGGGTCGACGAAAGCATTCCACAGGCCGCCGGAGCGGATGGTCTCGATCTCGATCGCCTCGCCGATCGTGCGGTGCAAAAGCGCCTCCAGCGTCAGGACGAAGCGGCCGATATCGATGACTTTCGGCTCCAGCGCCTGCCGGCGGCCGAAGGCGAGGAGCTGGTTGGCGAGCTTGGAGCCACGGTTGACGCCGGCAACGGCGTTGGAAACCCGCTGCTTCGCCAGGCCGTTGCCCGCCACGTCCTTGCCGAGCAGTTGAAGATTGCCGGAGATGATCTGCAGGAGATTGTTGAGGTCGTGCGCGACGCCGCCGGTCAACCGGCCGATCGCATCCATCTTCTGGGCCTGGCGAAGCTGCTCCTCCGCCTCGACGAGCGCGCAGGCCTGTTCGCGTTCCGCCTTCAACCGCTCCTCGGCTTTCACCCGGGCCGTGGTCTCGGACACCATGGCGATGACGCCGGCAGGCCGCCCGTCCGCGCCGAGCACCGGCGAACAGTCGAGATTCATCCAGACCTGCTCCGGCTCGCCGCGGTGCCGCAGGAGCGTCAGTTCCCGGTCCCTGTAGGCGAGCGTACCGCCGGCAAGGCCGACCTTCATGACATTGTCGTTGAAATCGGCGATCTCCGGCCATCCCTCGCGAACCTTGCTGCCGAAGAGGGCCGGATGCCGCCCGCCAGCAAAGGCGGAATAGGCGTCGTTGTAGATCATGACGCCGTCCCGGCCCCACAACAGGAGGATCGGCATGGGCGAACGCAACAGAAGGGCGGTCGCCGCAGTGAGGTTCTGAGGCCATTCGGCGAGGGGGCCGAGCGGCGTCCGGGACCAGTCGAAACCGGCGATCAGCACGGCGGCACCCCCGCCCCCGCTCAGGAACGGATAACGACTGTCCACCTCTGCGTCCGGGCCCTTCTCAAACCCCATTCGGCACCTCTTTCAAGCACTCCCGCACTCTTCCGCTTTCCCCGCACGCGGGAGGACGGGACCGCGAGGGGAGATAGGGCACCACCCTGCCGCGTCAAACGACGCCCGGCCGAGACGCTGCCGCTAGCGCAACAGGCCCTGCCCGCCGTCGATCCACAGCGGGATGCCGGTAATGTGCCGGGCCTTCGAGGAGGCGAGGAAGAGGATTGCGTCGGCGACTTCGTCGGCCGTGCCGGGCTTGCCCTGCGAGACCGGGATATCGCCCTCGGGCCAGACGACGGGGATGCCCGCCTCTTCCGCCCCGCGCTGCTCGGTATTGTCGTCGATGTCGGTCTCGATGGCGCCGGGACACACGGCATTGATGCGGATGTGGGCCTTGCCGAGTTCCAGAGCCAGTTGCTGCACCATGGCGACCTGCGCCGCCTTGGTGGCGGCATAGGCGGTCGCGCCCGGCGTGGTGAAGGTGCGCGTGCCGTTGATCGAGGAGACGACGACGATTGCGCCCTCCCCCGCCTGCTTGAGCAGCGGCACGGTGAGATGGAGCGTCAGGTAGGTGCCGCGCAGGTTGATGGCGATCGTCTCGTCCCATTCGGCCGGCGCCAGGTCGTCGATCGGTGCCCATGCGCCGTTGACGCCCGCATTGGCGACGACGATGTGAAGGCCGCCGAAGGCGCTCGCGAACTGTTCGACGGCGGCGCGCATCGATGCTTCGTGCGCCACATCCGCCGGAAGCGCCAGAGCCGCGCCGCCCTGCCGGCGGATTTCGGTTGCGACCGCCGCCGCCTCGTCGGCGTTGCGGCTCAGCACGCCGACGCTGGCCCCGTAGCGGGCGAGCGCCAGCGCCGTGGCTTTGCCGATCCCGGAGCCCGCGCCGGTGACGAGGGCGATCTTTCCTGCAAACAGCATCCGCGGCCCCTCTGCACGATATCGATTTGGCTCGACAACAATGCCCGGGAAGCGCGTCGGTTCCCGGCTTTTTTGCGGAACCAAGTGGGGGTGTCTGCGTTTGTTGGGAAGACAATGCCGTTCGCAGGAGTTCACCGTGCGCCAGAAGAAGAAGCCGCTCGCCCGCAAACCCGCCGCCACCCCCGATGCCGACCTGCGGAACACCCCCAAACGCCGCAATTCCTGGGAACCGCAGGTGATCGTGCCGCAGCAGGTCGATCTCCCGCTCAACCGGCAGGATCACGAGGAGGTGGTCGTGCCCGCTGCGCCGAACGGCCGCAGTCTCGTCAACGGACGGTTCTGAAGGGACGACGGAAATGCTTGTGAAGGACGTAATGTCCGCCCAGATGGTGACCGTATCCCCCAATGACACCGCCCAGTCGGCCGCCCGGCTGATGCTTGAAACCGAAGTGGGCGCCCTGCCGGTCGAGGTGCCGGGCGTCGGGGCCATTGTCGGCATCATCACGGATCGCGATATCGTGGTGTCGGTTCTGGGGCGGGGACATTCCACCTCCATGGCGATCGCCGAATTCATGACCGTGTCGCCTGAAGTGTGTAACCAGGGCGACGACACGGCGATGGTGGCGGCCCGCATGCGCGAACTCGGGGTACGCCGCCTCGTGGTGGTGGACGACGACCGGCGGGTCGTCGGCATCGTCAGCCTTGTCGACATTCCCGCCGAAAGACCCGCGACGGAGGCCCCGCGATGACCATCTTTGCAACCGACCGGCTGTGGGACGAGGCCGCCGTGCTCGAGGGCGACAAGCAGGTGCTCCGCGTGCAGAGCACGCGCGATGCGCTCCTGTGCCTGAAGAACCACTGGCCGATCAAGGACGGACCTGCAGCGCTGATGGCCAAGAGCGTCTGCGAGCAGGGGCTGGCAAGCGACGACGACCCGGCCTTCGCGCGCCGCGCCTTCATCGAGGCGGCCAAGGAAGCCGGTTTCCGCGTGAATTCATGGACGGCGTCATAGACCGCTGCCACCACCGAAGGGACATCATCGTGGACGACGAACGCCAGGAATGGATCAGCAAGCGCGCCTATGGCCTGTGGGAGGCGCAAGGCCGCCCGGAGGGCAAGGATCGCGAGCATTGGGAGCAGGCCGCGCGCGAGCGCGCCGAACTCGAACGGGTCGCCCTGCCCGAACATCTGAAGACGAAACGCATGTCGAACGATACCGACGAGGCCACCCGCAGGGCGGTCGATGCGATCCGTCGCCCTCCGCCGAAAGGCGGCAAGACGCTCGCCCTTCGCCCTTGAGGCGGATACCCTAACCCTGCTGCGCCCTTTTCGGGCTTTCGAGAAAGCGCAGCAGGCGCTCCTCCTCCACCCGCAGTCCCGAAATGTCCAGCGCCGGGCGGTGCAAGGCGCGGCGAAGGGTTTCCGGCGCCTCGGCGAGCGCCACGATTTGCGGATGGATGTAGCTTGACCGTGCAATGGCGGGCGTGTTGTGCAGGATCTCGGCCGCCGCCTCGGCCATGCCCTTGATCGTCGGGCGCCTGTCGGCCTCGATCTCACGGCGGGCATGGGCGAAGGCGGCAAGGCTGCCGGCCCAGGTGCGAAAGGTTTTTGCCGAAATGGCGATACCGGAAATCTCGGCGAGATAGGCGTTGAGCCGGCCCGAATCGATCGGCCGCACGAGATCGCCCTCATCCTTCCACACGAAGAGCTGTCGGCCCGGCAGGTCGGCGCAGTCCTCCAGCAGGCGCTGGAGGCGGGGATGCTTCAGCGTCCGGCGCACGCGCTTGCCGCCCTTTGCAGTGAAGCGCAGCGCGATGCGCCCGTCGGCGACGGTGACGTGGCGCTTGAGCAGTGTCGTCGCGCCATAGGTCTTGTTCTCCACCGCATAGGCCCGGTTGCCGACGCGAAGCTGGGCTTCGTCGAGCAGGACGGTGATCGCAGCCAGCATGGTGGCGATCGCGCCGGGCTCGCCGTCGAGATCACGCTTCACCGCGCGCCGCAGTTTCGGCAGCGCATGGCCGAAGGCGACGAGCTGGTCGAACTTGTCGCCGCTTTTCAGCGCCTGCCAGTCGGGATGATAGCGGTACTGCTTGCGCCCGCGCGCATCGTAGCCGGTCGCCTGAAGGTGGCCGTTGGCCTCCATGCAGATCCAGACGTTCTCATAGGCCGGCGGAAGGCCGAGGGCGGCGATGCGCGCCTTCTCCGCGGCATCGCGCAGGAGCGCACCGTCGGGCAGGCGATAGCAGAAGCCGCGGCCCGTCCGCCGGCGCCGGATGCCCGGCTCGCTGTCGCTGACATAGACGAGACCGGTCTCCTTGAGGTTGTCGGGCGCCATGGTTTGTCGTCAGTCCGCGGGCTGGAAGACGGCGATGCTCGCCGGGTAGATCACGGCGGGGCTTTCAGCAGGGTGTTCGGCAAAAGCATCCTCCGCGGCTCCCGTGTCGAGAACCCGTTTCCATGCCGTGATGCCGTTCACGACGGGCAGCATCACCGCACAATCCTCCCCGCCGGCATTGAAAGCCATGAAGAGCTGGTCCGCCGCCTCGCCGTTCGCGGGCTTCGCCAGGAAGAGGCCGAGGCTGCGCAGATTGCCGTCCGTCCAGGCGGCATCGGCCATGACGGCGCCGTCCGGCCCGTACCAGGCAATGTCGACCGTGCCGTCCTCGCCCGGCTCGCCCGTCAGGAACCGCTCCTGCCGCAGCGCCGGATGGGCTTTCCGGAAGGAGACGACGCCCTTGCAGAAATCGAGGAAGGCATCGCCAAGGCCGCTCCAGTCGGTCCAGCCGGTCTCGTTGTCCTGGCAATAAGCGTTGTTGTTGCCGTCCTGGCTGTTGCCGAGTTCGTCGCCGCCGAGCAGCATCGGCACGCCCTGGCTGAGCAGGAGGGTCGCGATCATGTTGCGCCGGCGACGGTCGCGCGCCGTGCGGATGGCCTCGTCCTCCGTCGGGCCTTCGGCGCCCATATTATGCGAATGGTTGTCGGAATGGCCGTCGCGGTTGTCCTCGCCGTTCGCCTCGTTGTGCTTGCCGTCGTAGGAGACCGTGTCCATGAGCGTGAAGCCGTCATGGGCGCTGATCAGGTTGACCGACGAGGTGGCGCCGCGGTCCGAATGGTTGAACTGCGGGGACGAGCCGGTGAGCCGCGTCGCCAGCCCCGGAACGAGGCCGCTGTCCCCCTTCCAGAAGCGGCGCACGTCGTCGCGATACTTGTCGTTCCATTCGCGGAAGGGATGCGGGAAGCCGCCCACCTGGTAGCCGCCGTCGCCGACATCCCAGGGCTCGGCGATCAGCTTCACGCCGGAAAGGATCGGATCCTGCCGGATCGCGTCGAAGAACGTGCCGTCGCGGTCGAACTCGATATGCCGCGTGCGGCCGAGCGTGCTGGCAAGGTCGAAGCGGAAGCCGTCGACATGCATGACGCCGACCCAGTAGCGCAGGCTATCGAGCACCATGCGCAGCACCATGGGATGGGCGATGTTGACCGTGTTGCCGGTGCCGGTCGTGTCGTAGCTGTGGCGCAGGTCCTCCGGCGACAGGCGGTAATAGCTGAGATTGTCGAGCCCGCGGAAGCTTAGGGTCGGACCGCGCTCGGAGCCTTCGGCCGTGTGGTTGTAGACCACATCCATGATCACCTCGATGCCGGCGGCATGGAAGCGCTTCACCATGGTCTTGAATTCGGTGATCGCCCGGCCGGAGAGGAACCGCGGCTGCGGCGCGAAGAAGCCGAGCGTCTGGTAGCCCCAATAGTTGCGCAGGCCTTTTTCCAGGAGATGGCGGTCGTCGGGGAAATACTGGATCGGCAGGAGTTCGACCGCGGAAATGCCAAGGTCGACCAGATGCTCGATGATCGGGTCGCTTGCCATGCCCATGAAGGTGCCGCGCAGCGCTTCGGGAACGCCGGGATGGTTCATCGTCATGCCGCGCACATGCGCCTCGTAGATGATCGTCTCGGTCCATGGCCGGCGGATGGCGGCGTCGCCCGCCCAGTCGAAATCCGGATCCTGCACCACGCCCTTGACCATGAAGGGCGCGCTGTCGCGCTTGTCGAACGAGAGGTCACCGGCCGGATTGCCGATGGTGTAGCCGTAGAGGGCGTCGTCCCAGGCAATCTCGCCGACGACCTGCTTGGCATAGGGATCGAGGAGCAGCTTGTTCGCATTGAAGCGATGGCCGTTCTTCGGGTCGTAGGGGCCATGGGCCCGGTAGCCGTAGACGGTGCCCGGCTTCAGGCCGGCGATATAGCCCGACCAGATATCGCCCTCGCGCTTGGGCAGCGCCAGCCGGTCGGTCTCTTCCTTGCCGTCCTCGGAAAACAGGCAGAGGTCCATCTGTTCGGCATGGGCCGAGAACACGGCGAAATGCGTACCCTCGCCGGTGAACTCGGCGCCGAGTTCCGGCTTCATGAAATCGAGTTCGGAAAATGCGTAACTCATGCGGCGGGTCCCCTTCTCTCGGGCAGGCGGTCTACCGACCGGATCGCCTGCGAACGCTCCACCGACCTGTGACGGGTTTCGCCGGAGGAACGGAAGCGCCGGTCGGGTGCGGAAGGAGCGATGGTGCAACGCGAAAAGACGGGATTTGTTCCGGAACATTTCCGCTGCCGCCCGGTTCCTTCTCCGTACGCAGCGAGGGGATCCGCATGACGCCAGCATCGTTGATGCCAGACCACTGGGGACCGGCCGTCCTGGAAGACGGTCGGGTGCGGTTCCGCCTCTGGGCGCCTGCCGAAGAGACGGTCACGCTCGTTGCGGAGGGCCGCGAGATCGCCATGCGCCCGGCGGGTGACGGATGGCATGCGGTCGAGACGGAACGTGTCCGGCCGGGCGATCGCTACGCCTTCCGTCTTTCCGATGGCCTCACCATTCCCGATCCGGCCTCGCACGCGCAGGAGGGCGGGCTGGAAGGCCCTTCCCTCGTCATCGACCATGCCGGCTATGTCTGGCGACATCCGGATTGGAAGGGCCGCCCGTGGGAAGAGGCGGTGCTCTACGAACAGCATGTCGGCGCCTTCACGCCGGAAGGCACGTTCCGCGCCGCGATCGAGCGGCTTGCGCACCTGCGCGCTATCGGCATCACGACCATCGAGATCATGCCTGTCGCGCATTTCGCCGGACGGCGCGGCTGGGGGTACGACGGCGTGCTGCACTATGCGCCGCACAATGCCTATGGCACCCCTGACGACCTGAAGGCGCTGGTCGACGCAGCCCACGGCCATGGGATCATGGTGCTGCTCGACGTCGTCTACAATCATTTCGGCCCGGTCGGGAACGTCCTGCCGCGCATCGCCCCGCCGTTTTTCCATCCCGAACGCCATACGCCCTGGGGGGCGGCGCTGGCCTTCGAGCGCGCGCCGGTGCGCCGCTACTTCATCGACAACGCGCTGCACTGGATCGTCGACTACCGGTTCGACGGCCTGCGTCTCGACGCGACCGACGAGATCGTCGACGACAGCGAGCGGCATGTCCTCATCGAAATGGCGGAAACGATCCGGCGGGCTGTGCCGGACCGGCAGGTCCATCTCGTCGTCGAGGACCAGTTGAGCCGCAGGAGCCTGCTGAACCGCGACGGCGGCACGGTGCATCACTATACGGCCGGCTGGAACGACGAGTTCCACCATGCCCTGCACGTCGTCGCGACGGGCGAACGTCAGGGCCACTACGCGCCTTTCACGGAAGACACCTATGCGCTCCTGCGCGAGGCGACCGCCAAGGGGTTCGTGCATGCGGACCGCAGCCGGGACCGCGTGGGGCCGGCGCCGCAGGATCGCCTGCCGCCGCAGGTCAACGTCAATTTCCTGCAGAACCACGACCAGATCGGCAACCGCGCCTTCGGCAACCGGCTTGAAGAGCTTACCGATCCGGCGCTCTTCGAGGTCATGACGGCGCTGCTGCTGCTCGCCCCGCCCGTGCCTCTGCTCTTCATGGGCGACGACTACGGCGAGACGCGCCCCTTCCTCTTCTTCGCCGATTTTTCCGGGGATCTCGCCAGGGCCGTGCTGAAGGGACGACGGCGGGAAGCGGAGAAATTCGGCGGGCTGGAGCCGGGCCACAGCCTGGAGGATCTTCCCGACCCGAACGCCGAGGAGACGTTGCGGCGCTCGACGCTCGACTGGTCGCGCGCGACCTCCCCAGAGGGCCGGCGGCGGACGGATTTCGTGCGCGAGTTGATCCGGCTCCGGCAGGCGCATGTCGTGCCGCTGCTGTCTGCCGAGGCCGCGCCGCGGATCCTGCCTGCCGCGGATGGCATTTTCGCCGTGGACTGGCATTTTCCCGCCGCGGCGCTTCGCCTGCGCGCCAATCTGACGACCGAACGCAAGGCCTGGCCGGCGGCCGGGGGAGAGACGATTTTCGAACGGGCGACGGACGCGGCGGGCGGCCCGTCGATTGTCGTGACCGTCGATCGCGCCGCGGCACCGCCCCGCGGCGCCGCGGTTGGAACCAAAACCGTGCTCGTCTGTTCTTAGGAAAGACGCTCGCGCGGCGCTGCTTTTGACGGAAAACGCTTACCAAGAGGCCTCTATGCCCATCGGCGACATCATGACCCGTAATGTCCATCTCGTCCGGCCCGAGGAAACCCTGCAATATGCCGCGAGCCTGATGGCGGAGTGGGATATCGCCTTCCTGCCCGTGGCGGATGCGAGCGGCCTCGTCGGCACCCTCACGGATCGCGACATCATCCTGCGGGCCGTCGCGCCGGGGCTTAATGCGGAAACGACCAGGGTCGCCGACGTCATGACGACCAACATCACCTATTGCTTCGACGACGAGGAACCGGAGGGGGTGCTTGCCAACATGCAATCGCTGCACCTGCGCCGCCTCGCCGTGCTCGACCGGCAGAACCGGCTGGCCGGCGTGATCTCGCAATCGGATTTCAAGCGCCACCGGACCTGAGCGCTCCCCGCGGCCGGCCAGCGAGGCACCGTCTTGATCCCTATCCGCTCGACCTATCGCCTCCAGTTCCGCAACGGCATGGATTTCGACGGCGCGTGCCGGCTTGTCCCCTATCTCGATGCGCTCGGCATCAGCCATCTCTACGCCTCGCCCGTCATGACCGCGGTCGATGGCTCGACCCATGGCTACGACATCACCCATGCGAACGAGATCGACCCGTGCCTCGGCGGGCTTGACGGCCTGCGGCGCCTGTCGGGCGATCTTCACGCCCGCGGCATGGGGCTCATCCTCGACATCGTTCCCAACCACATGGCCGCGCATCTGGAAAATCCCTGGTGGCGGAGCGTCGTGACGTGGGGCGTGGAGAGCCCTTTCGCCCGGCATTTCGACATCGACTGGTCCGAGCGCCTGACGCTTCCCTTCCTCGGTGACGATTTCGACGCGGAACTGGCGAGCGGGGCGATGCGCCTCGCGCTCGATCCGCGCGACGGGCTGCCGGCGCTTCGCTATCACGACACCTTCTATCCGCTTCATCCGCGCAGCTACCCGCAGGTTCTGGGAGATGCGGAAGAGCCGGCGCTTGCCGCTCTGTGTGCGGCCGGCGCCTCCTTCGATCCCGAAGACGAGGCGGGAACCCTGCGCCGTCTCGCCGGCGTGCTTTCGGCACCGGGCGCTGTCGAGGCCATCGCCGAAAGGCTGGCGGCGATATCGCGGGACGCCGCCCGGCTTCGCGCCGTCCACGATGCGCAGCCATGGCGGCTGACCGACTGGAAGACGGCTGGCCGGCATCTTACCTATCGCCGCTTCTTCGAGATCGCGGGCCTCGCGGGCATGCGCATGGAGGATGCCGGCGTCTTCGAGGACAGCCATCGCCTGATCATCGATCTCGTGCGCGAGGGGATCGTGGACGGGCTCAGGATCGACCATATCGACGGGCTTGCCGATCCGCGCGGCTATCTCGGGCTTCTGCGGGCCGCCATCGGCCCCGAACCCTGCATCGTCGTGGAAAAGATCCTGGAGAGGAGCGAGACCCTCCCGGCGGATTGGCCCGTGCAGGGCACGACGGGCTATGAATTCATCGGAGCGCTGGCGGATGTTCTTGTCGAGGAGCCGGGGCGGAAGCGCTTGCAGCAGGCGTTCGACGGGTTGAAGCCGCCGGTCCGTCGGCGCTCCCATCCCGAGGAAAAACGGGGCGCCAAGCGGCAGATGCTGACGGAGAATTTCGCCGGCGAGGTCGCGGATGTCGCGCGCCTCGCAAGGGCGCTCGCCGATGCGGGCGGGCTCACCTTCGACGGCGCGGTGCTGGCCGAGGCGATCCGTGCCTTCGTCATCGCGCTTCCGGTTTATCGCACCTATGCGACGGCGAGCGTCGTGCCCGAAGGCGATCGCGCTCTGGTTCGGGCGGTGCGCAGGGACGCGATCGAAGGGGTGGCGGACGAAGGGCGACCCGCGATCGATTTCGTGGCGGCGCTTCTGGTCGACGATCCTGTTCCGAGTGAGGCAGGCTTGCACGCCGAATTCCGGCGGCGTTTCCAGCAGCTCAGCGGCCCGGTCATGGCAAAGGCGGTGGAGGATACCCTCTTCTACCGGGAAAACGCCGTCATCGCGCTCAACGAGGTCGGCGGCGATCCCAACGCGGCGGTCGGCGGCGTGCCCGCCTTCGATGCCTTCATGGCGTATAGGTCGGAGACCATGCCGCAGGGCCTGTCGGCAAGCGCGACCCATGATACGAAGCGAGGCGAGGATGCCCGCGCACGTCTCTATACGCTCACCGAGGCGCCGGAGGCCTGGATTGCCGCGACAGAGCGGTGGCGCGCGCTCAATGCGTCCTTGCGGACTATGTTCGATGGGCGAACCGTGCCGGAGCCGGAGCCGGAGGTGGAATGGCTCCTCTACCAGTCACTCGCCGGCATCTGGACGCCCGGTGCCCCCGACGACCCTGCCGCGCTGCGGAGGCTCGGGGAGCGGATGGGGCTTTACGCGACCAAGGCCCTGCGCGAGGCAAAACGCGCCACGGGCTGGACGGAGCCCGACCTCGACTACGAGCGGATGGTCGGCGATTTCCTCAAGGGAGTGATGCGGCACGAGGCCTTCCTGCGCGATTTCGACGCCACGCTCGCGCCCTTCGTCGACGCGGGCCGGATAAATGCCCTCAGCCAGGCGATGATCAAGCTGACGGCGCCCGGCATCCCGGATATCTATCAGGGCAGCGAGCGCTGTGATTTCTCCCTCGTCGACCCCGACAACCGGGCGGCGCCGGATGTTGCGGGCACGACGATCCCCGCAAGGCCCGAGCCGACCGGTGCGGCCTTTCCCTCTTACAAGCAATGGCTGACGGCGGCCGTATTGAGGGAAAGGCGCAAGACCCCCCTCCCCTTCTCGGGACCTTACCGGCCCCTTGCCGTTTCCGGCGGCGGCGCGCTGGCTTTTCTGCGCGGCACGCAACAGGCTTTCGCGATCGTCGCCGTTCCCCGGCTGACCTTTGGAAAGGTGGAACCGGATACCCTGATGCTGCGGGAGACGGCTTTGCGCGATGCGGCCATTGGCCTCCCCTCCCCTCTTGCCGGCCGCCTCGTGCGCTCCGTCCTCAAGGAAGACACGTTCGGTCTCGGTCGCGACCTTCCGCTTTCCACCCTCTTTGCCGAGGCGCCTGCTGCGTTGCTTGTCTCGGTGGATCAGTAGGATTTCGTTAACCATACCGGCCGGGCGCGGCGCTGGCGGCCCAGAGGTCGAGCGCCATCCGGCGGAGCTGAAGCGCTTCCTCCCACCGGTCCGTCGTGTCGTTGCCGTCCCGGCCGGTGATCGCGTAAGGCTTCGGGCCGAGTTCGCAGGTGAAGACCAACGCGGCGTTCTTTGCCGCGCGGGACCGCCAGTCGCGAAAACCCTCCTTCCACCATTCGCCGAAGAGATCGACCCAGGGGCGATGATGCGGGAAGGAAAGCTCGATCTGCACCTGCTCGCGCGAGGCGATGCGGCCGTGGAAGGCATGGGCATTGTTGAGGATGCGCCGGATCAGGGCATGGTTCTCCCCTGAAACCGGAAAGGAAAATTCCCGGCCGACGAGGAAATGCGACAGGTCGGCGAGAAGCGGCAGGTCTGGCCGCCGGTCGAGGAGATCGAGCGTGAAGTAGAGGTCCGTGGTCATCCGGTCGCGATGCGTCTCGATATAGACGGGAATGCCCGCCGCCTCGGCAAGCCGCATCCAGCCGTCGAGAAGCGGCAGGCAATCCTCGATCCGGCGGGGCCGGATGTCGGGTTGCAGGTTGATATGGCTGACCGGGAATTCGGCGGCCAGTTCCAGCGGCAGGCGCAGGTCGTCGACGGTGCGCGGAAAACACACGCCTTCGATCTTCAGGCCGGTGCCGCGCAGGGCCGCATCGAGGCGGGCGACATTCGCGCGATTGGTATAGTGCGCGCTGACGCCGTCGAATTCCGCCCCGGCGATCATCGCGATGTTTTCCTCAAGGCTGCGCTCATGGCCGTCCGTGTGGCGGCGCTCCATGGCCCAGAGCGACTGGAAGACGAGGAGTGTCTGCATCAGGCGGCCCTTGCGCTTCTAAGCAGTGCCTTGAGGTTGACGGCCGGGTCGGCGAGCGCGGCGGGATCGGGCTCGATGCCGGCGCCAATCAGCATTTCGGCCAGCTTGATGTCCCTTGCCACCCCGTTGCCGGTGCCAAAGCCGGCGGCCGCCACGAGACGTCCGTCCGCAAGGTAGAATTCCAGTTCGCCGCCTGCGACCGGGCGCAGGATGCTTTGATGCCCCGGCTGGGGCAGGCCCGTCACCTGCAGGCCGAGATCGTATTGATCGGACCAGAACCAGGGCAGGGCGGCGAAGGTTTCGCTGGCGCCGGTCATGTTCCGCGCGGCCGTCTCGGCCTGGCTGCGCGCGTTGCGCCAGCTCTCGAAGCGTATGGCGCCGCCGCCGGGCTGCGAGACGGCCGCGCAGTCGCCGGCGGCGAAGATATGGGGGTCGCTCGTGCGCAGGAAGGGGTCGGTGAGGATTCCGTTCCCCGTTGCAAGCCCTGCCCTTTCGGCAAGCGCGATATCGGGCAGCACGCCGATGGCCGAGATGACGGCGCCGGCGGCAACGCGGCTGCCATCGATGAGCACGACGGCATCGGGGGTGATTTCAGCGATGCCGAGGCCGAGATGGAAATGGACGCCCTCCTCCCGGTGCCGGGCATGCAGCCGCTCGGCAAAGCGGGTCGGAACCGCCCGCCCGAGCGGTCTTGCCGCCGCCTCGATGACGCTGACGGCAACGCCCTTGCCGCGCAGCACCGCGGCAAGCTCCATGCCGATCAGCCCGCCGCCGACGATGGCGACCGGCCCGCCGGCCTCGGCGCGGGAAAAGAGGGTCGCGGCATCGCGATAGGTTCGGAAGTCGAGCGCGTGCCCGGCGCCGGGGCAAGACAGCCGGCGCGGCCGGGCGCCGGTGGCCAGGAGCAGTTTGCCATAGGGCAATGTCCGGCCGTCGCCGAGAGTCACGCTGCGGTTTTCGGCATCAATGCCGGTGGCGGTGATATCCCGGTGATAGGCGATGCCGGCAGCTTCCAGGGCCTCGGCGGTGCAGATCGCCTTCATCTGCACGGCTCCGTCCAGCGGCTTGGAAAGCGGCGGCCGCTCATAGGGCAGGTGCGGCTCCGTGCCGATCAGCGTGACGGCGCCGGAAAAGCCGGCTTCACGGGCAGCGAAGGCCGCGCGGGTACCGGCCTCGCCCGCCCCGATGATGACGATGTCGTCCATGCTGGTCTCCATGGAAAGGACCGGCGCCGGGCGCCGGTCGGGGAGGATCAGTTCCGGCTGGCGTAGTCGGCCATGTTCTTCGGCGTGACGAGTTCGAAGGGCACCCAGACCTGCTTTTCGATCGCCTCGCCGCGCACCAGCGCCACCGCGGCGTCCACTGCGCTTGCCGACTGGCCCTTGGCGTTCTGGAACACGGTCGCGTCGAGATCGCCCGCCGCCATGGCGGCAAGGCCGTCCTGCGTCGCGTCGATGCCGACGACGATCACGTCGTCCATGGAGACGCCGGCGGCCTTCAGGGCCTGGATCGCGCCGATCGCCATCTCGTCATTGTTGGCGAAGACCACGTCGATCGGCTGGCCGGCGGTGATCCAGTTGGTCGTCAGGTCCATGGCATTGGTGCGCGTCCAGGCGCCGGACTGTTCGTCGGCGATGGTGACGCCCTTGCAGTCACCGGCGGCTAGCGCCTCCTTGAACGAGGAGGTGCGGTCGCGCGAAGCCTGGTGGGCAAGGTCGCCCATCAGGATATAGACCTGCGCGTCGCCCGCCTTGCCCTTCTCCTTCAGCAGCGAACACGCGGCCTGCGCCCCGAGTTCGCCGGAATCCGTCTCCTTCGATCCGACATAGGCCTGCTTTTGCGGCAGCGCGCCGACATTGTCGGGCTCGAGGTTGAGATAGACGAGCGGGATGCCGGCCTTCTCGGCCGCCGCGCTGATGCCGGGGGCGGCGGACGTATCCGTCAGCGTCATGATGATCGCGTCCACCCCTGCGGCGATGAAGTTGTTCACCTGGTTGAGCTGCTTGGAAATGTCGGTCTGGGCGTCCTCGACCTGGACATTGACGCCGTCCACCTCGGCGGCCCGCGCGCCGATCCCCTCGCGCAGAAGGGTCTGGAAGTTGTTGTCGAAACTCTGCATCGAGACGCCGATCGTCTGCGCTGCGGCAGCACTTCCCATCAAGGCGGCCAGAACGGCCGCCAGACACATGGATTTCATGGATATCCTCCCAATGTGGGTGCCGGTCCACCCGCTCGCACTCCGGAGGCCCGGCGGGCCCGCTTGTCGGCGCACGCCCTAGCCGAGGGCGACGCGAACCTCTCCGTCGATCACCTCGGCGGGATAGGTTTTCAGGTTCTCGCAGGCCGGCAGGCGCAGGGCCTCGCCGGTGCGATAGTCGAAGGCGCCGGAATGCTTGGGACATTCCACCTCGAAATCCATGACCAGCCCGTCGGCGAGATGGATCGCCTCGTGAGTGCACAGGCCAGCCGTGCAGTAGACGTTGTCGTCCGGCGCGCGGTAGACGGCGTAGGTGCGGCCGCCATGGTCGAAGCGGACGGCGCCTTCCTGTTCGATCTCTTCGAACTTGCAGACGGATACCCAGCTCATTCGGCGGCTCCCTGGACTTCGGCGCGGGCCTTGCGGGCGGCGAGCTTCTCCTTGCGTTTGCGATAGCGGTCCTGCATGCGGGCATCGCCTTCCGCCGAGCCGTCGTGCCAGGTGCCGAACCACTTATCGAGCGGGATCAGGGCATCGCCGTAGTTCACCTCGAAATATTTGTGGTGCAGGTAGTGCGCATAGGCATGGCTATCGACCAGCGTCTCCTCGCCGACCTCCACCTTGTCGAAGCCCACATGCCCGGGAATGGCGCCGAAGCCGGCATAGTGGAGCTGATAGAGCATCAGGACAGGGTTCGACGGCAGGACCAGGTGGTAGAAGGCGGTGCCGAGATAGAGCAGATGCTCGACCGGATGCATGGACAGCGACGACCAGGGCGACGGGTTCACCGAATTGTGGTGGACCGAATGCACCCACTTGTAGAGGAACGGCGTGTGGATGAGCCGGTGGATGCAGAAGAAGTGGAATTCATGGATGATCGGCACCACGAGGGCGACGAGCGCCAGCGTCCAAGGATTTTCCGCAAAGCTCAGCCAGGGCGCATAGCCGTTGGCATAGGCCCAGAGCATGGCGACCTCGATAGCCGTCCAGATGGTGACGCCCGAAAGGAATGTGCGCAGGATGTTGTCGAGGTTCTGGCTTTCGAACCAGAAAGCCTTGTTCTTCTGGTCGGCGGGGAATTTTCCGTTGTACTTGAAGCGGTTTTCCTGTCGCTTCAGCACGTAGAGATGCATCTCGAAGGCGCCGTAGAAGAGGAGCACGCAAAGAGCGTTCACCGCATAGAGCCAGGCGGCCCAGCCGAGGCTGAGGCTCTGCATCGTCTCGACCGGGGGGACCACCCAGGCCCAGTAGGCGACGGCGGAGGCCGCGAAGATGGCATTCCATGGAAAGAAATAGTGCGGCAGCCATTTCAGCACCGCCAGGAGGCGGGGCGGAAAGACGAACAGCGGCGCGGTTTCCACCGGCTGGTGCGGCGCCCAATCCCCGCGCTTGTTGCGCGTTCCGTATTTCAGATCGTCCATTGCGCTCTCCCTTGGACGGGCGGGCGGCTCAGCACCCGCGGAATTTCCTCGATGGGGGAACGCCGGATGCGCCGTAAGCCGCGCTGTGCCCTGCGCAATGCCGGCCTTCCTCCCGACTTGGAAATTATCAAGAGCGGGTCGGAATGCCGAAGGGTTCCTTGATCAAATCAGATCAGAGGCCTTCGGCGGTGATGGTGATGAAACGGATGGGGCTCGGGTCCGGCTCGACATCCGTCAGGCCGATGCGGCGCAGGACGTGGTCGAGCGCGCGCTGGGCCTGCGCTTCCGGCGCCTGGTCCAGCACGACATCCATGATGCCTTCGCTGAGCGCTGTGCGGGTGTAGTCGGTCAGTTCATGGCCGATGAACAGGATCTCCCTGCCCCGTGGATGGCGGCGCAGCACGCTGATCAGCGCGGAATTGGCGCCGCCGGCATTGTAGAGGCCGACGAGGTCCGGATATTTGTCGAGCGCGATGGCGAGGGTCTCCGCACTGAAATGCTCCTCGTCCCGGGTGAAGCCGAGCCATTCGAAGGCGATCGAGCCGGGATGGGCGGCGAAGTAGTCGGAGAAGCCGCGGATGCGGTCGCGATGCACCTGGTAGATCGGATGGCACAGCGCGACGACGGGGCCTTGCGCCCGGGCCATGCGGGCGATGAAATAGGCCGCGGTCCGGCCGGCCGCCTGGTTGTTGATGCCGACGAAGGCGCCGGTCTTTTCCGAGGCACGAGTGACGACATGCACGATCGGCACCCTCTCGGCGGCCACCGCCTCCACCGCCGCCCTGATGAGCGGGCTGTTTGGCACGGCGAGGATCAGGCCCGCGCGCGGCAGGTCGGTCGAGCGGATATGGCGCGCGATCTGCTCCGGGTTCATCTCCTCGGTGAAACTGCGATGCACGACGACCAGGGGATCCAGCGTTGCTGCGATGCGCTCGAACGCCTTGGACAGGCGCCTATAGAACGTCGTCTCCGGGCGGACCATGAGGACTTCGATGCGCAGCAGGCCGCGATGCGCATCGGGCAGCGTGCGGGGATAGTTGAGGCTGCGGGCGGCGATCACCACCTTTTCCGCCAGCTCGGGGCGCACGCCGCCGCGTCCGTTCAAGACCCGCTCCACCGTCGCGGTGCCGACGCCGGCAAGGCGGGCGATGTCCCGGTAATTGGACTTGCTCATGGTATTGCTGGCTCCTCGAACCGGTCCGGGCAGGGCTTGGCGGGCCTTGCGCCCGCCGCGCGTTTGCGCACGAATGCACCATCAAATCCTGGCCGCCAGCAAGACCCGATCTTGAAAAATCTGTCGATGCCCCTGCCAGCCCGCAAGGCATGGGCGAAGCGTCGCGGACGTGGCAGGATGATGCGCGATTCGGCTTTCGGCCTCGCCCGCCGTGGCGCCGGCTGCGGTTCGGGCGTGTCGCGAAGGATCGGGGCGCTCGCGGCGCGCGTCTGCGGTGGATGGAAAAAGCCCCGCTGTGGCAAGGCGTTAGCATTTCGCGACCGTCTCCTCGCGGTAAGCGGATCGGTTGTTCACCTTAAAAACCTTGCCCCCCCTAGAGAATCGCACATAATCCCGCTTATGTGGCTTCCTACGGCGGAAAATCGTTATCTGAGAGAATGACCGTTCATGAACGCTAATCCCAGCGCTTCGGTGCATAACCCTGTGAATTTCGAGGACCAGATTCTCGAACAGGGTGACCTCATCTCGAAGAAGCTGCACCTGCTCAGCGTGCAACGATTCCCGCCGAATGCGAGGAAGACGTTGCGGACGTTCTCGCTTGCCGAGGTCGCGCATTATGTCGGCGTCTCGCAGAGCACCTTGAAGAAACTGCATCTCGACGGCAAGGGGCCCTCCCCGCAGACCTCCGCGTCCGGCCGCCGTTCCTATACCGCCGAGCAGATGCTGGAACTGCGCCAGTATCTCGATCAGCACGGCCGCTCGGAAAGCCGCATGTATGTGCCCTATCGCCGCGGTGGCGAGAAGCTGCAGGTGGTCGCCGTCGTCAATTTCAAGGGCGGCTCGGGCAAGACGACGACCGCAGCGCATCTGGCGCAGCATCTCGCCCTGACCGGGCACCGGGTGCTGGCGGTCGATCTCGACCCGCAGGCGTCCCTCTCCTCCCTGCACGGTTTCCAGCCGGAGCTCGACCAGGTGGCCTCGATCTACGACGCCATCCGCTATGACGAGGAGAAGAAGGCGCTGGCCGATATCATCCGGCCGACCAATTTTCCCGGGCTCGATATCGTCCCGGCCAATCTCGACCTGCAGGAATATGAATACGATACGCCGCTCGCCATGGCGGACCGGTCGTCCAACGAGGGCAAGACCTTCTTCACCCGCATCTCGCGGGCGCTGGCGGAGGTGGACGGCAAATACGATGTCGTGGTGATCGACTGCCCGCCGCAACTCGGCTACCTGACGCTGACGGCCCTGACGGCCGCCACCAGCGTGCTCATCACCATCCATCCGCAGATGCTGGACGTGATGTCGATGGGCCAGTTCCTGTTGATGCTGGGCGGCATCCTGAAGCCCATCCGTGCTGCCGGCGCGGAGGTCAATCTCTCGTGGTATCGCTACCTCATCACCCGCTACGAGCCGATGGATGTGCCGCAGGCGCAGATGGTCGGCTTCATGTCGACGATGTTCCACGAATTCATGCTGAAGAACCAGATGTTGAAATCCACGGCCGTCTCCGACGCCGGCATCACCAAGCAGACGCTCTACGAGGTCGAGCGGGCCAGCATGAACCGGGCAACCTATGACCGCGCGCTGGAATCGCTCGATGCCGTCAACAGTGAAATCGCCGAGCTTATCCATCGGTCATGGGGACGTTGATTTGTCGGCTGACAAAAACGGCATTTATTGAAGGAAAAACAATAGGCTGAGGCCTATCGGAACTGACAAGATGGCAAGAAAGAACCTCCTCGAGGGCTTGGCCGCCCTGACAGACGACAACACCGTCACCGCTTCCTATCCGATGCGGGGCGCAGGAAAGTCGCTTGTCCGCTCGCTCGACGAGCTTGCCCGGCAGGCGGACCGCTTCCTTGAAGGCGAGGCGGTCGTCGAGTTCGATCCGGAGCTGATCGACGATTCCTTCGTGCAGGATCGCCTGGCGCTGGACAATGACGATTTTCGCGAGCTCGTCGAAGCGATCCGGGAGAGGGGGCAGGACACGCCGATCCTCGTCAGGCCGCATGCGACGGAGGCGGGCCGCTACCAGGTCGTCTTCGGTCACCGGCGGCTGCGGGCCGCGCAGGAACTCGGCCGCAAGGTCAAGGCCGTCGTCAAGACGATCGACGACCGCACCCACGTCATCGCGCAGGGCCAGGAGAATTCCGCGCGCGCCAACCTGACCTTCATCGAGCGGGCGCTTTTCGCCCGGCGCCTGGAGGATCTCGGTTATGACCGGGACGTCATCTCATCGGCGTTGGCCGCCAATGCGGCGGCGATTTCGAAGATGATGGCCGTGACGGAGCGCATTCCGGCCGATATCATCCGCGCGATCGGCGAGGCGCCGGGTATCGGCCGGGAGCGTTGGGTCGAACTCTCGCTTCTCGCCGGCAAGGCCTCCAACAATGAGAAGGTGCGCGGCATCGTGAAGGATGCCGGCTTCCAGGCGCTGTCGGCGGATGAGCGCTTCCTGGCGCTTTACGCCGCGTTGAACACGAGCACGCGCCCGGTCAGGAAGACCGAACCGGTATCGGCCAAGGCGCGGTGGGAGCCGCAGGACAAGGCCGTTCTCGCGGAGATCAAGAACAGCGGCAGGATCTTCTCGCTGTCGATGAAGGCGAAGAATGCCGCGCGTTTCGGCGACTTTCTTTCGCGCAATCTGGACGCGCTTTATGCGCAGTTCCTGGACGAGGAAAACAAGGGAGACTGAACAGCAAAAGAAAAAGGCCCCCAAACGGTTGCCCGCGTGGAAGCCTCTCTCAGAACTAAGCACTCCGAGAATCGCATTTCCACGAATCACAGTCAAGAGTCTTTGGCACCCTTTTTGGTGAGCGGATTTCTTTTGCCTTTTGGAAGGTGAAGGAAAATGCAGACTGGACATGTGACGACGCCTTTCGGGCGGCGGCCGATGACGCTTGCGCTGGTGAAAGGCCAGTTCGAGACGGCCAATATCCGGCGCGGGAAATCCGCCGACAAGTGGAAGATCTACCGCGATGCCTGCGACGCGCGATCCCTGATCGGCCTGCGTGACCGGGCGCTTGCGGTTCTCAACGCGCTCCTGTCGTTTCATCCCGAGGTGGAACTGAAGGAGGACGCCAATCTCGTCGTGTTTCCATCCAATGCCCAGCTCTCCGCGCGGGCGAACGGCATCGCCGGCACAACCCTTCGCGAGAACCTGGCGCTTCTCGTCCAGGCGGGCCTCATTCACCGCCAGGACAGCCCCAACGGCAAGCGCTACGCGCGAAAGGGCAGGGACGGCGCGATCGAGACCGCCTACGGCTTCAGCCTGGCGCCTCTGCTCGCCCGGTCGGAAGAGCTTGCGCAGATGGCCCAGCAGGTCGCCGAAGAGCACCGGCACCTGAAGATCGTCAGGGAGCGTATCTCTATTACGCGCCGGGATATCCGCAAGCTGATCTCCGCGGCGATGGAGGAGGGGGCTGCGGGCGATTGGGGCCGTATCGAAGACCATTATGTGGCGGCTGTCGCCCGCTTGCGGTTCGCAAAACACGCCGCCGAACTGGAGGGATGCCTCGATGAGCTCGCCCTGCTGCGCGACGAGGTGGTCAACAGGCTGGAAAATCAGCTTATTTCTCAAAAAACCGACGCCAATGCTGCCGAATGCCGTCAGCATATACAGAATTCAAAATCTGACTCCATCCATGAACTTGAACCATGCTCCGAAAAAGAGCAGGGGGCGCCGTCGGTTTCCCTCAAGGAGCGTCCTGCCGAACCGATGAAGGCATTCCCCTTGAGCATGGTGCTGCGGGCCTGCCCGGAAATCGGGATGTATGGCCCAGACGGAGCGGTTTCCCATTGGCGAGACCTGATGACGGCGGCGGTCGTCGTCAGGTCGATGCTCGGCGTCAGCCCGTCGGCCTATCAGGAAGCCTGTGAAACCATGGGGCCGGAAAACGCCGCCGTCGCGATCGCCTGCATTCTCGAAAGGGCAGGGCATATCAGCTCGCCCGGCGGCTATCTGCGTGACCTGACGCGAAGGGCGATGCGCGGCGAGTTCTCGCTCGGCCCGATGCTCATGGCGTTGTTGCGGGTAAACGGCAAGGTGGAACCGGTCGGAAATGCGAGCTAGCGGAGTTTGCCGGGCATGCGGGAGGTGAAACGACGGCGATCCGGCTTTGCATTGCGGGCGTTCGGGGATAGATCACGGGACAGCGACCTGAAATTCATTCTTCCACGCGGTACCTTCGCAATGTTTCGTCTACCCGTACATCGAGCCGCGGTGCTGGGCGCAAGCTTCGCCGGTGCGGCTTTTGCCTCCGATGGCCAGTCTGTCGCCATTCGGAATGACCTGGCCGCCTGTGTAACCATAAGGCCGATGCCAAGCCGGACGGATGGGAATATCGTCTCGGCCCATGCCGATTTCGAGCTGCACCGGTCGATCAGCGCCTGCGGATGTTTCTCGGCGCTGGTGACCTATGCCAGCTCCGTCGATATCGGAGGGTCTCGACAGACGGTTCAGCAAGGGCTCATGATCATCGACGAAAGCACGGCGAAGATGCTTGTCATCGCGACGGAGCCGAGCCTTGTGGCCGGCAGGCAGGTCCGCCTGCGATTTGCCTGCTCGCCACCGCTGTAACAAGGGCCGTGGCAATGGGCCGCCGTCTCTCCCCGGAGACAAGGAAAGACTGCCGGCCTATGCCCGCATGGCCTTTCGCGTTTTCCCGGAGGTCTTGGGGGCGGCTTCGGCGGGCGGCGTTCCGGTAGTTTGGGCGCGTCCGACATCGGCCGCAATCCCGGAAAGGGGCTGGGGCCTGCCATAGAGAAAGCCTTGTGCTTCCCGGCATCCTTCCGCCTGCAGGAAATCGGCCTGTTCCTGCTGTTCCACGCCCTCGGCCACGACTGCCATCTTCAGGCTGGAGGCGAGAAGGATGGTTGCCTTGACGATCGCGGTGGAGACCTCATTGGTCGTCACGTCGCTGATGAAGGAGCGGTCCATCTTGACCTTGTCGAAGGGGAAGGCCTGCAACGTCGACAGCGACGAGTAGCCGGTCCCGAAATCGTCGATCGCCAGGCTCACGCCGATCGCCTTCAAGCGGCGGGCGACATGAAATGTCCTTTCCCGGTCTTCGATGGCGCTCGTCTCGGTGATCTCGAGTTCAAGGCGGGAGGCGGGCAGCCCGGACGACAGCAGGACCTCGTGCACCGTCTTCGGCAGGTCGGTCTGGCTGATCTGCTGCGAGGCGATGTTCACGGCGATCCGATAGGGCTTTGCCCATCGGGCGGCCTCGACGCAGGCCGTGCGCAACACCCATTCGCCAACCGGGATGATGAGACCGGTTTCCTCGGCGATCGGGATGAACTCCGACGGCAGCACGAGGCCGCGATGTCGGTGTCTCCAGCGCACGAGGGCCTCATATCCGGTGACTTGCCCCGAACCCATTTCCAGCTGGGGCTGATAGTGGAGCTCCAGTTCGCCGCGATCGAGCGCGTGGCGCAATTCCATGGCAAGCGCACTGCGTTCGCGCCGGCCTTCGTCCATCGAGGGCTCATAGTGGCAAATGGCGTTGCCGGCGGACCGCTTCGCGCGATACATCGCAAGATCGGCCCTGCCGAGCAGGTCCTCGGCGGTCTCGGCCTTGCCGACGAAGGTGCTGACCCCGATGCTGGCACCGACTGAGAAGGTGTCCGTACCCCGCTTGACCGGTTCTTCCACGCATTTGAACAGGCGGCCCGCGAATTCGTCGACCTCCGCCGGCGCTCTGACGGGATACTTGACCGCGATGAATTCGTCGCCTCCGACGCGCGCTATGATTTCGCCGGTCGTCATCTGCAGGGCGAACCGTTCCGAAAGCGTCTGCAGGAGATAGTCGCCGGCGTGATGCCCGTGGACGTCGTTGACGTCCTTGAAGCGGTCGAGGTCGATGACGAGGACGACGGCTTGCGCTCCCTGGTCGCGCGCCCGGGCCAGCAGGGCGGGCAGGTATTCAGCAAGATATGCCCGGTTTGGCAAGCCGGTGAGGGGATCGTGCCGGGCAGCGTGCCGGAAGCTGTCAAGCAGTTCCCGCTGGGAGCGCGTGTCCATGACGTAGAGGATCAACCCGGCGACGACGATCATCGTCGACAGGACCAGCACTGCCAGGAACTCGTTGGAGAGCGTTTGGGTGGGGGCGGGTTGGGACGGGTCCGGAACGAGCGTCGCTGCGCCCATCGCTGTGAAATGCATTGCGCAGATGGCAAGGGCAAGCGTGAGCATGGCCGCCGGCCTGCTCCAGCGCGCCCGGTAGCGTGCGAGCAGATGGGCCGTCAGGCTGCCGAAGCCCAGCGCGAACAGCACGGAAGCGCCAACCAGCGCCGGATCCCACGCCGTATGTCCGGCATATTTCAGCCCCGCCATGCCGGTGAAGTGCATGGCGATGATGCCGATGCCCGTCACCGCGCCGCCGATTTCGGCCGGGGCGTATCTCGTGGGCGCTACCGTAAGGTAGAAGCCGCTTGCGGTGAAGCCGGCGGCGATGAGGAGCGAGCCGACCGTGAGGACGGGGTCGAACGTATGCTCCAGCGGCATTTGGAAGCCGAGCATCGCGACGAAATGGGTCGTCCAGATTGCGCCGCCGCCGGCCATGCCGGAGAGCAGAAGCCACGACAGACGGCGTCCGGCGGGTACGCGCTCCGACCGGTCGAGCAGGCGAACGGTCATGATCGACGTCATGAGGCATACAATCGCCGCGGCGACGACGAAGGCATAATCGTGTTGGTCGGCCAGACACGAAACAACTCTGAGCACGGGAGAACCTCAAAATGCATCTGCAATCTATGGTATATTGAGGTTCGTCAATAAGTCCTGAACGAATTTCGCCAAATCCGATATCCCAGCCGTTTGCGGGCGGGGAGAGGGGGAACTTTTGCAGGAAGGGGCCTAAATTCCCGATCCGTCGAGTTCCCGGTCGTCGTCGCCTTCCCAGGGGGATGGCACGGACGCGCGCGCGGGACTTGCCGAGGGCATCGGCATCCAGCACTTCAGCTCCGGTTCGGCATATTCGATGATACAGCCCGGAGCGGAATCGGAGGCGCGCCAGCCTTCCGCGCCGAACCGGTCGCCATGGGCCCAATAGGCGACGTCCACTTCCGCCGGTCCCTGCTCGGACGAGCGAACCGTGACGAGGACCCGGCTACCGTCCCTCGGTGCGCTTGTCATGTGGCGCCATCGGTCTGGCTCGTCCATGGTTTTCCTCCTCCATTGCTGCGCGAGGAAGTGTCGCCTCGCCATTGAACGCGGTCAACCCAAACTTTACGCGGGGCCGGTTGGCGTCCTTTTGCGCTGGCCGTCGGATCAATCGTTGAAATGGCGGCCTTCGGTGACCTCGGCGACATGGCCGGCGCGGATGGCGAAATCGCCGAAATGCTCGCCGGGCCGGCGCCGGTGCGCGAAATCGGCGATCACCGTGCCGAGCAGGTCGAGGATCGCCGGCTCGGCCGCGTTCTCCAGCACCATCTTGTTGAGCCGCTGGCCGGCGAAGCCACCGCCGAGATAGAGGTTGTATTTGCCCGGCGCCCGGCCGGTCAGCGCGATCTCGGCAATATAGGGACGTGCGCAGCCGTTCGGACAGCCGGTCATGCGGATGGTGATCGGCTCGTCCGACAGGCCGTGCCCGGCGAGGATGGCATCGATCCTGCTGATCAGCGCCGGCAGGTAGCGCTCGCTCTCGGCCATGGCGAGGCCGCAGGTCGGTAGCGCCACGCAGGCCATGGAGTTGCGGCGCAGCCCGCTTCCGCCGTTGAGCCTGTCGAGGCCGTGCGCTTTCAGGAGCGCCTCGATGGCCGGCCGGCTGGCGGGTTGCACCTCGGCGATGATGAGGTTCTGGTTCGGCGTGACGCGGAAGGTGCCGGAATGCGCCTCGGCGATGGCGCGCAGGCCGTCGAAGAGCGCCACGGGGCCCGTATTCTTCACGCGGCCGTTCTCGACGCGCAGCGTATAGTGCTCGCGCCCGTCCTCGCCGCGCTGCCAGCCGAGCGTGTCGCCGTTGGTGGTGAAGGTATAGGGGCGCGCCTCGTCCAGCGCGAAGCCCAGCCGGTCCTCGATCGCCGCCTTGATCCAGTCGAGCCCCTTGTCGTCCACGGTGTATTTGAAACGGGCGCGGCTGCGGTCGGCGCGGTCGCCATAGTCGCGCTGCACACCCATGACGGCGTCGCAGGTCTCGATCACCCTGTCCTTTGCGATGAAGCCGATGACGCTGGCAAGGCGTGGATAGGTCTTCGGCGCCTGGTCCGTCCGCCCCATGCCGCCGCCGACCGCGACGTTGAAGCCGAGGAGTTCTCCTTTTTCGGCGATGGCGATGAAGCCGAGGTCCTGCGCATGGACGTCGATATCGTTGACGGGCGGGATGACGAAGCCGATCTTGAACTTGCGCGGCATGTAGGTGCGCCCGTACATCGGCTCTTCCGGTGCTTCGCCCTGCACCTGGCGCTCCTCGCCGTACCAGATCTCCGGATAGGCGCCGGTCTTGGGGGTGGCGTGGTCGCTGGCCCGTCTGGCAAGCGCGTAGACCTCGCCGTGCAGCGCCGAAAGCGCGGGATTGATCGAGGCCATGACGCCGCGCGCATCGTCGCCGCAGGCCGCCTTGGTGTCGAGCGCCACGTCGCGCAGCCCCTGCATGACGGCCCTGAGGTTCTTCTTGTGCAGGTGATGGAGCTGGAAGGTCTGGCGCGTCGTCAGCCGCAGCGTGTCGCCGGCATAGGCCCGGGCGAGGGCGTCGAGCTTCAGCCATTGCGACGGCGTCAGCACGCCACCCGGCAGCCGCACGCGCGCCATGAAACGATAGGCCGGTTCCAGCTTCTGCCGGCGGCGCTCGTCGCGGATGTCGCGGTCGTCCTGCTGGTAGAGGCCGTGGAACTTCATCAGCTTGATGTCGTCGCCGGGAACGGCCGCCGTCAGCGGCGCGGCGAGCCCCTCGGCGATGGTGCCGCGAAGCTGGTCGCTGTTCGCCTTCATCGTCTCGTCGGCGCTGAGCCGTTCGAGAGGCTGGGAGATATCGCGGCTGCGGTCGGTTTGAAGAAGGGTCATCGTCGGGGCCTCAATAGACGTCGATCTGGTAGCGGCGGCTTTCCTGCAGTGCGGCGAGGTAGTCCTCGGCGGCGGCCTTGCCGCGGCCGCTCTGCCCGGCGACGATCGCCGCAAGGGCGCGGTACACGTCGGGGGCGAGCCTGGACCCGTCGCCACAGACGTAGAGATGCGCGCCCTCTTCGAGCCAGGCATAGACGTCGCGCGCCTCTTCCAGCAGCCGGTGCTGCACATAGGTTTTCTCCGCCCCGTCGCGCGAGAAGGCGACGTTCATGCGCGAAAGGACGCCGTCCTTCAGGAAACCCTGCCATTCCGTCTGGTAGAGGAAGTCGCTGTCGAAATTGCGCTCGCCGAAGAACAGCCAGGCGCGGCCATCCGTCCCTTGTGCCTCCCGCTCCTGGAGGAAGGCGCGGTAGGGCGCGACACCCGTGCCGGCGCCGATCATGATGATCGGCGCACCGTCCGCCGGCAGGCGGAAGCGCGGGTTCTCCTGCACATAGACCGGCAACACGGTCTCCGGCCCGGCATGGCGCGAGAACTGGCCGGAGGCAACGCCGAAGCGCTCCTCGCCGTTGAGGCCGTAGCGCACGGTGCTGACCGTGAGGTGCACCTCGTCGGGGATGGCCTTGGCGGAGGAGGCGATGGAGTAGAGCCGCGGCTGGAGCGGGCGGAGCCCCGCGGCGAGCGCCGCCGCATCGACGCCGGTGACCGGATAGCGGCGCACGATGTCGATGACGTGGTTCTCCCGCAGGAATGCCGCGCGCGCATCGCCGGCGAGGTCCTTCAGGGCGGCGGCATCGCTCAGCTCCGCCCAGTGATCGAGGAAGCGCGGCGTGGCGGCGGTGATTTCCAGCACTGCGTCGAGAGCCGCGGCGAGCGTCGTCGCCTCGCCCTTCAGCGTCAGGGTCTCGCCGCCGGTGAGGCCGAGCGCGGCGAGAAGGGCCTCCACCAGCGCCGGGTCGTTGCGCGGCTGCACGCCGAGCGCATCGCCCGGTTCGAAGACGAGGCCGGAGCCTTCCAGCGACAGTTCGACATGCCGGGTCTCCTTGCTCGAGCCGCGTCCGGTCAGCGCCAGGTTCTCGATGACGATGGCGGGAAAGGGATTGCGCTTGTCATGGGTGGCTGCAGGCGAGGGGCTTGCCGCGACGGGGATTGCGCCCGGCACGGGCGCGACGGGGGCGAGGGCGGCAAGTGCGGCGTCGATCCAGCCGGCGGCGGGATCGTCGTAGTCGACGTCGCAGTCCACCCGTTCGCGCAGCCGCTCCGCGCCGAGTTCGGCGAGGCGCGCATCGATCCGCCGGCCGGCGCCGCAGAAGAATTCATAGGTCGAATCGCCCAGCGCCAGCACGGCATAGCGCACGCCGTCCAGCCGCGGCGCCTTGCGGCCCTCGACGAATTCGAAGAAGCTCGCGGCGGAGGCCGGCGGTGCGCCCTCGCCATGGGTGGAGGCGACGATCAGCAGATCCTGCTCCTCCTTCAGCCGCCGCGGCTTGTAGTCGGCCATGTCGATGAGCGCCGGATCGAGGCCGGCGGCGCGGGCCTTCTCCGCAAGGCGCCTGGCGACGCTTCCGCCGTTGCCGGTTTCGCTGCCGTAGAGGATGGTGAGGGTGCGTGCGGTCGCGGGGCTCGCGGCCGTGCCGGAGCCGAGGCCGGCCGGCACGAGGTGAGCCGCTTCCGGCCGCGCGGCATCGGCAAGGCCGGCGAAATAGCCGCTGAGCCAGAGCGCCTGCTGCGGCTTCAGGGCGGTGGCGACGGTGCGCACCGTCTTCCACTGTTCCTCGCTCAATCCGGGTCCGTTGAATTCCGAGAATGTCATGGCGTCCGCTCGCCTCCTGCGGCCGGAAATCCGGCATTTCCAATGGGTTCGGCAGGACTATTGACGGCGGCTCGGGGTCGAGACAAACGAATGATATTGCAGGATCGCTGCAAGAAAATTGCAGTCAACGCCTTTTGAGGCGCCTGTTCCACAGGGGGAGAGGGACGCGTTTCATGCGTTTTGCCGCAAGCGGGTTTCTTGGGAAGATGTTCTCTTCGCGGTCCCGTCGATTTTTTCGCCGACGGCCGCGCTGACCGGCTTGGGCCGCTACGCGGCGCCTTCCTCTATCTTCGGCAGGAACCAGGCGAGGAGCCCAGCGAGCGGCAGGAAGGAGCATAGGACATAGACCGTTTCGACGCCGTAGGCATCCGCGAGGATGCCGAGCAGCGCGGCGGCGATGCCGCCGAGCCCGAAGTTCAGGCCGTAGAACAGCCCGCCGACCAGTCCGATGCGATGCGGCAGCAGCTCGATCGCGTAGATCAGGATCGAGGCGAAGGCGCTCGCCATGATCAGGTTGATCAGCACGGTGAGGATGCCGGTCCAGAGCAGGTCGGCATGCGGCAGCATCAGCGTCAGGGGAAGCGGTCCGAGGACGGAGATCCAGATGATGCGGTAGCGCCCGATGCGGTCGCCGAGAATGCCGCCGGCAAGCGCGCCCGCGGCCGAGGCCAGCAGGAAGAGGAACAGCATCATCTGCGCCGAGGGGATGGAGAGGCCGAACTTCTCCATGAGATAGAAGGTGTAGAACGACTTGAAGCTCTCGCCATAGGCGTTCTTGGTGAACATGAGCGCCGTCAGGACGACGAGGCCGACGGCGACGGTCGCAGGGGCATGGCGGATCGCGCCGCCCGCCTTCCGGGCCTCCCCGCGCAACGCCGCGAATTCGGCGCTGATCTGGCGCTGCTTGCCGCCGATCCAGCCGAGAAGCATCATTGCCAGCAGGGCGAGGGCGGCGAACCAGGCAAGGCTTGGCTGTCCCAGCGGCACGATGACCAGTGCCGCGAAGACCGGGCCGAGGGCGCCGCCGGCCTGGCCGCCGACCTGGAAAAGCCCCTGCGCCAGTCCCTGCCGTCCGCCGGCCGCATAGCGCGCCATGCGGGTCGCCTCGGGGTGGAAGATGGACGATCCGATGCCGATCAGCGCGACCGAGACCAGGATCACCGTATAGCTGTGCGCGAAAGCCAGGCTGACGAGCCCGGAAAGCGTGAACATCATGCCCACGACAGGCGAATAGGGGGCGGGGTGTTTGTCCGTCACCATTCCGATGGCCGGCTGCAGCAGCGAACCGGCGATCTGGAAGGTCATGGTGATCATGCCGATCTGCACGAAATCGAGCGCATAGGCCTCCTTCAGGATCGGATAGGCCGCCGGGATCAGCGACTGCATCAGATCGTTGAGAAGATGGCTGAGACCCAGAACGACGAGGACCGCGAGATGGGTTCTCGGCTGTGTCGGGGTGGCGCGGATGGCGACTGTCATGGCTGTTTTCGTGACCCTTCGGACACAGAGACGCGAGGTCTGCGGCGGCATCCGCAGACCTCGCGCATCACGGATCGTCTTCGAACACGGAACGTGCTCAGATCGAGCGGACGTTTTCCGCCTTCGACTTCCCGGTCTTGCGGTCCTGGCCGATGTCGTAGCTGACCTTCGTGCCGTCCTGCAGCGGCCCGCCGGATTGCACCGCCGAGACGTGGACGAATACGTCCGGTCCGCCGCCGTCGGGCGTGATGAAGCCGAAGCCCTTGTCCTGATTGAAAAACTTAACCGTTCCGGTTGCCATGGTATCCTCGTGATCTAGCGGCGTTCTGCCGCCGCAGGAGCTTATGCATCGTCTGATGAGCGGGCAACTGGTTTTTCGCGATCCGGCGCTGCAGGGGCCGGCCCCAGACGACTATCGGGCGACAATGTTGTGTATAAGGCTGCCACCGGCATAAAAGTCGCCGTTGCTTGCTACTCTTTCCGGAAGCAGCTTCCGGCCGCGCATTTTCTGCGCACTGGCGCGGTCGAGAAGGAAAGTCATCTCTGAAAGACGGTTTCCGTTGCGTCAGGCTGGGATAGATCCACCTCCGGCCGGGTGAGCGGTCCTATTATACTGTGGGCCCCGGCTCCAATCCTTGCGCCGCGGGATCGGGCAATGACGGCGCATCGCGCCGTAAAGCAATTTATTAAAGATAAAATTTTACTCTTTTCTCGGGAATGGCTTGTCGCGTCATGCCGCGGTCCGGCCGGAGCATTTGGGATCGTCCAGAGAGGGTGAAATGCTGTTTAAATCGACGACCGGGCGCAATATATTTTCCGTTGCGACCTGTGGGCTCATTGCGACCATAGCGGCTTCGTCCGTGCTGTTTTATAGCGCCTATCAGGATGCGAGGAGCAGCAGCCTGGAACGCATGCGGCAGATTGCCCAGGCGGAAGCGCTGGTGTCGGAAAAGAACATCGGCGGCACTGTCCATATCGTCAACGGGCTCGGCTCGGTGCTGGAGACCATGAAGCAGGCCGGCGATGTCGACCGCGGCGAGGCCGACCAGGTCATCCGGCACATGCTGGAGAACAATCCGGACGTGCTCGCCTTGTGGACGGGCTGGGAGCCGGACGCCTTCGACGGGAAGGATGCCGATTTCGTCAACCAGCCAGGCTATGACGCGACCGGCCGTTATGTGCCCTATTGGGTGCGGGGCGGCGACGGCAAGATCAGCAACACCGCCTTGACCGATTACGCGACCGCCGGACCGGGTGACTACTACCAATTGCCTTTCACACAGCAGAAAACCGTTGTCATCGAGCCCTATCCTTACGCCATCGACGGCAAGGACGTGCTGATCACCTCGGTTGCCAAGCCCATCGTCATCGACGGCAAGACCGTCGGCGTCGCAGGCCTCGACCTGTCGCTGCAGGCGACGAGCAACGCGCTCGCCAAGATCCAGCCGATGGGCACGGGCTTTGTCAGCCTGGTGACCGGGGCAGGCAAGATCATCGGCCATCCCGATGCGGCTCTGATCGGCAAGGCCCTTGCCGACGGCGGCGCGAAGACGGCGGGCTGGGACGAGCTGATCGCAAATCCGGGCGTCGAGAAGGAGATCGCCGCCGAAGATGGAACCACCCGCTTCGCCATCGCCTCGCCGGTGAGGCTGACGCAGGACATGACATGGTACGCGATCGTATCGGTTCCGAAGGACACGGTGTTCGCCCAGATGAACGCGATGATGCGCGATGCAATCGTGACCATCGTCGTTGCCGCGGCCTTGCTGGCGCTCGCCGGCTGGCTGATCGCGCGCCGCTTCATCGGCCGCATCTCGAACGTCATCGGCGAGACGGCGCGGATCGCGCAGGGCGAGCTTCAGCTCACCTTGAAGGACAGCCAGGTGAAGGATGAGATCGGGGATCTCGCCCGCTCGCTGGAGGTGCTGCTGGAGAACAACCGGGAGAAGGCGCGGCTCGAGCAGGAGGCGGAAGCGAACCGCAGCCTCGGCGAGGATGAGCGCATGGCGCGTGAACGCGCCGCCGCCAGGGAGGCGGCCGATATCAAGTTCGCCGTCGATAACCTTGCCGATGCGCTGGCCAAGCTTGCCAATGGCGACGTCTCCTGCCGCATCCACCAGGCCTTCGTGGCGCAGCTCGACGGCGTGCGGCACGACTTCAACAGCTCCGCCGAGAAATTGCAGGATGCGCTCATGCGGGTATCGGACAATGCCCGCGGCATCGATGCCGGCGCCAACGAGATCAAGTCGGCGGCCGACGATCTTGCGCGGCGTACCGAGCAGCAGGCAGCGGCCGTGGAAGAGACGGCAGCGGCGCTTGAAGAGATCACGACGACGGTGAAGGACGCCGCCAAACGGGCACATGAAGCGGGCCAGCTCGTTGCCAGAGCCCGCGTGGGTGCGGAACGGTCAGGCGAGGTCGTGCGCCAGGCGGTCATCGCCATGGAGCGCATCGAGCACTCCTCCGGCCAGATCTCCAACATCATCGGCGTGATCGACGAGATCGCCTTCCAGACCAACCTTCTGGCGCTCAATGCCGGCGTCGAGGCCGCGCGGGCCGGGGAGGCGGGCAAGGGCTTTGCCGTCGTCGCGCAGGAGGTGCGCGAACTTGCCCAGCGTTCGGCCAACGCCGCCAAGGAGATCAAGGCGCTCATCACGACCTCGAACCAGCAGGTCGAGGAAGGCGTTCAGCTGGTCGGCGACACCGGCAAGGCGCTCGACGTCATCGTGGCGGAAGTGCAGGAGATCAACCTGCATGTCGGCGCGATCGTCGAATCCGCGCAGGAACAGTCCTCGGGCCTCCAGCAGATCAACACGGCCGTGAACCAGATGGACCAGGACACCCAGAAGAACGCCGCCATGGTGGAAGAAACCACGGCGGCAAGCCATACGCTGGCCATGGAAGTCCAGGCATTGAACCACCTCCTGAGCCAGTTCGAGTTGGGAACGGCGACGGGCGGGCGTCGGGGCATGCGCGCCGCGGCATGATCGGATGGGGCGAACCGCGGCCGCCGGGGATCGGCGGTCGCGGCGTCTATGCGCAACCGATCCTCTTTGTATCTTCATGCATCCGGGCGGGCGCCAGACACACCGGCTTTCAAAAGCCGGGGAGGCCGGAAACATGCGCGATACACCGCAGGCGCTTTCTGGGGGCGGAAACCAAGGAGATATCCAATGTCCCAGCCCCTGGAAGTTAATCGCAGAAGTCTTTTTGCCTTCGCCGCGGCCTCGGCAGCCGCCCTCCATTTCGGCGGCGCCGCGCAGGCGCTGGCCCAGACGGCCTCGGCCGGTGCATCCGCTGGCGCCAGGGCGACGACCTTCGCGGCTCTCAAGACGATCAAGGCAGGCGCGCTGAACGTGCAGTATGCCGAGGACGGCCCGCAGGACGGCCCTCCGGTCATCCTGCTTCACGGCTGGCCCTATGACATCTACAGCTATGTCGAGGTGGCGCCCATTCTCGCCGCAGCGGGCTACCGGGTGATCGTTCCCTTCCTGCGCGGCTATGGCGGCACGCGCTTCCTTTCCGGAGACACCCCCCGCAACGGTCAGCAGGCGGCCCTGGCCAGCGATATCGTCGACCTCATGGATGCCCTCGGCATCGAGCGGGCGGTCCTTGCGGGGTATGACTGGGGCGCACGCACCGCAGACATCGTCGCTGTGCTCTGGCCGGAACGGGTCAAGGCGCTGGTCTCCGTCAGCGGGTATCTCATCGGGAACCGGGAAACCAACCAGATGCCGCTGCCGCCAAAGGCCGAACTGGCCTGGTGGTATCAGTTCTACTTCACCACCGAGCGCGGCGCGGCGGGATATGAAGCCAACCGGTATGACTTCAACAAGCTGATCTGGCAGCTTGCCTCGCCCAAATGGCAGTTCGGCGAGGAAGCTTACGACCGGTCGGCGGCATCTTTCGACAATCCGGACCATGTCGCGATCGTCATCCACAATTATCGCTGGCGGTTGGGTCTGGCCGAGGGCGAGGCGAAGTACGATGCGCTGGAGGACACTCTCGCAAAGCTTCCGCCGGTCGAGGTTCCGACGATCACCATCGAGGGCGACGCCAACGGCGCGCCGCATCCCGACCCCGCCTCCTACGCAACGAGGTTCAAGGCGCGGTACGAACACCGCACCTTCACCGGCGGCGTCGGGCACAATGTTCCCCAGGAGGCGCCGGCCGAGTTTGCGAAGGCGGTCATCGACGTCGATCATTTCTGATCGAACGATCGTTCCCCTTCGAGCCGCATGGCCGGTCGGCCATGCGGCCGCTGCCCTTGGGGCGGCGGGGCGTTTCACGCGAATTCATCTCTGCGCGTGGCACGCCACCCCTTTCCCGGTCAAACAGCGTTTGACGTCGGACTGGGAATCGGGCGACTGTGCGTGCGACGGAAATTTGGCGATAAGCGCGAAAAAAGCGTCGCGAGAGATGAGTGAAATGACCATACGCCCCCCAAGCACGATCGAATCCTCCGCCGAGAAGATCACCAGGCAGTCCAAGTTGTTGTCCGCACAACTCCAGTCGCTTCGCGAGCGCCTGTACGAGCCTGACGCGATCAAGACGTTGAAAACCTATACGTCGCGTGACGTCGCCGGCTTGCTGGGTATAGCCGAATCCACCTTGCGGCAGATGTCGCTCGACGGCGAAGGGGTGATCCCGGAGCGGCACGACAATGGTCGTCGCGCCTATACGCTCGACCAGATCAACGAGATGCGCGAGCACCTGGCGCGGAAACGACCCCAGGAGGCGCTCGATTTCCTGCCGCGCCGGCGCGGTTCGGACAAGCTGCAGGTTATCGCCGTCGCGAACTTCAAGGGCGGGTCGGCAAAGACGACCACGACCGTCCATCTCGCGCACTATCTCGCAATAGCCGGCTTGCGCGTGCTCGCGCTCGACCTCGACCCCCAGGCGTCGATGTCCGCAATGTTCGGCTACCAGCCGGAATTCGACGTCGATGAGAACGAGACCATCTATGCGGCGATCCGCTATGACGGCCAGCGCCGCCCCATTCGGGAGATCATCCGCAAGACCTATTTTTCCGGCATCGACCTGATCCCTGCCAATCTCGAACTCATGGAGTACGAGCACGAGACGCCTCAGGCGATCGCCGAGGGTCATGGACGCGGTGACGGGATCTTCTTCCGGCGCCTCGGCGCCGTCATTCGGGAGGTGGAGGCCGATTACGACGTCGTTCTGATCGATGCGCCGCCGCAGCTCGGCTACCTGACGCTGGGCGCGCTCTGCGCCGCTACCGGGCTGCTGATCACCATTCACCCGGCAATGATCGACGTGGCCAGCATGAACCAGTTCCTCGCCATGATGAGCGACCTCATGCACGTCATCGAAGAGCGGGGCGGGGTCCTGCAGCATGATTTCATCCGCTATGTGATCACCCGCCACAACCCGAACGACGGCCCGCAGGTCAATGTCGTGACGCTGCTGCGCTCGCTGTTCCGGGATGACGTGCTGGCACCGGTGGTGGTCGAGACCACGGCGATCGCCAGCGCGGGCCTCGAGAAGAAAAGCCTCTATGAGATGAGCCGGGGAAGCGTCGGCCGCGACACGCTCAACCGCGCGCTGGAATCCGTCGATGCCGTCAACGGCGACATCTTCCGCCACATCAAGCAGGTATGGGGTCGGTGATGGCCAATCCACGCGACCGGAACCAGCGGATGAAGAGCCTGTTTGCGAACGTCAATGCCGACGATCTCGCCAAGGCGGTGACACCGTCGCCGGCAGACGCGGAGAAGCGGCGCGTCGGCTCGGTGGCCGTCAAATCGATGGACAGGGCGTTCGTCTCGATAGAGGACGAGAACAGGCGGCTTCACGACCAGCTTCTCTCGGCGGAATCGATCGTCGAGATCGATCCGGACAACGTCGTTCCCTCGTTCATCAGCGACCGCCTCGATATCGAGGGCGACCGGGCGTTCGACGCCTTCGTCGAAGGGATCCGCGAGGCGGGGCAGAAGCTTCCGATCCTGGTGCGGCCCCTGCCGGGTCGTCCGAGTCACTATCAGGCGGCTTATGGGCATCGGCGTTTGCGCGCATGCCAGATCCTCAAGCGCCCCATCAAGGCGGTCGTCAAGGACCTGTCCGACGAAGAGTTGATCATCTCGCAAGGGATCGAGAACGCTGCGCGGTTGAACCTGTCCTTCATCGAACAGGCACTCTTCGCGCTGAAGCTCAAGGAGCGGGGGTACAGCCGCGAAACGATCTCCGAAGCGCTCGGCCGCAAGGAGCAGAAGAACGTTGCCTATATTTCCTTCCTGACCAATGCGGCCGCCGCCCTGCCCGAGGATCTCATCCGGCGGATCGGTACGGCCCCTTCTGTCGGTCGTCCGAAGTGGGAAAAGCTCGGTTCACTCATTCGCGGTCGGTCCTTGACGCGGACGCAACACGAGACGATCGAAGCCCTTTCATCGAAGGACGCCTGGGCCGCGGCCGACAGCAACCAGCGTTTCGCCCTTGTGCTGGAAGCACTCGACGACGGCGCGCGGCCGGAGCCGGGCTTGAGCGAAGTGTCACTGGACGACGGCAGCGTGGTCGTCGCCAAACGATCGGCGAACGCAACGACCCTCATCCTTCCGGAAAAGCGCATTCCCGGCCTTTCTGCCTGGCTCATGGAACGGCTTCCGGATCTCGTGCGGGAGTTCCGGGCTGGAAAGAAAGAAGGCCAGTCTCAAGACGATCCCTGACGGCAAAGGAGGCTGCCCACATCATGGGCAGCCTCTCCCCCAGGGGAGGCCGGAGTTACAGTTGTAACTCTTCTACCTTCGGCCAGAAGGTTCTTGCGCCCATGGTGATGCTGCGGTGACAACCAAACCGTGTTCGCAACCGTACTGTCGGGAAATTGCCGGAGATTGGCAAAAAGTTCACTTCCCAAGCGTATTGATGCGGTGGAGAAAGAGTTTCGGATGTTCAAGCATCCGGTTGCCGGCATTCGTAAGACGTGTTTCGGTACGCCTGCACCAATTTCTCGAAAAGGGAAAAGACGAGCGATAAGGCAATCTTATCCATCATGATGCAGGAAAGACAAGCTGTGCGTTTTGTGCTTCATAACAGTGGTATAATCCGCACAATCGGTCTATGCTGCCGTCCATGGATTTGCCCGTCGCCTCGCCCGTTGCCGCCCCGACGTTCACGACCGCCTTGCCCGGCTGGGCCCTGCCGCGCGGCCGCGAGCCGGACGAGATTGCCGCCGCCTTCGCCGCCGGCATCGCCCTGAAATCGCTGGACGATCTTGTCCGCTCCGCGCCCGTCTGGGCCGGCTGCTGGCGGTCCCGCCAAGCCTTGAAATGTGCCGCCGTCGCGGTCCGGCTGATGGCGCGCAACGAGGATGAGGCGGCGTTGCGCGATGCCGTTCTGCTCACCGCCGCAGGCAACGATCCCGGCCCGGCCGGAAAGGTGTTTTTGGCCTTCAAAAGGGTTGCCACGCGAAAACCCGCCTTTTCCTCGAAGGCGGTGGCGGAGCTTGCCGATCTGTTGGGGTTGGCCTGGGACGATCGGCTCACCGCGGCGGTCGATCGTGCCGACGACGCGCTGCAATCCGGCCGTCCCGCGCCGTTTGCCGCGGCGGACCTGGTCACGGCCATCCATGCGGTGCGGCCGGATGCCGAGCCGCTGGCCTGGACGCTGGCCAATCTGCTGATCGCCGCGCTGCTGAAATGGGATTATGCCGTGCCGCTGCTGATGGCCGAGCGCTATGGGCCGGCCTTCAAGACGCTTGGGGGCAGGGGGCGGGTCCGCCCAGGCGAGCCGGCCTTTGCCCGCGCCGTCTGCCTTGCCCTCACCGAGGCAACAGGCGCGGCCCTGCGCACCGCCGGCGAGATTGCGCGCCGCGCGGAGACGTTGCGCGCCGCGGCGCCAAAGGTCCGGACTAAAGGCGCCGGCGCCGTCATCCAGGCCCTGCTCGATGAGGACGCGGTCGCCGCCTCGGCGCCCGGCAGCAATCTCTCTCGGTGGGCGGCAACTCGTCTGTTCGACCGGCTGGAGGGCTTTGGTGCCGTGCGGGAACTGTCCAGCCGCAGCGCGTTCCGGATCTATGGGCTATGACGATGGCTGAACCGGACGCACGCGACAAAGCACGGACGCCTCGGACGAAGGACGCAAGCGAACGCTTGTTGGATCGGGAGCTGGTGGATTTGCCGCCGGAACTGCGCTGGCGCGAATGGATGCTGCGCGTCGAGGCGGTGATCTTTGCCGCGGCCGAGCCGGTTGGCCGTGAGACACTGGCGCGCGTCGTCGGCAAGGACTGCAGCATCGACCTGCTGATCGACGACCTGCAGGAAGAACTCCGTGACCGGCCCTATGAGATCGTCTTCGTCGCCGGCGGCTGGCAGCACCGAACGCGTTCGCGTTTCGCCGTTCCGATCCGGGCGTCGCAGGCCTCGGCGCGGAGTGCGGCGCCGGCGCTGTCCGACTTCGAGGCCATGGTGCTGATGGCGATTGCCTATTTCCAGCCGATCACCCGCGGCGACCTGTCGAAAATCTTCGGCAAGGAGGTCAGCCGCGACACGATCGCCAGCCTGCGCAATGCCAACTTCCTCGCCTCCGGCCCGCGCAGCCCGACGCCGGGCGCGCCCTATACCTATGTGACGACGAAACACTTCCTCACCGCCTTCGGCATGCAAACGCTGCGCGACCTGCCGGACATCGAGGCGCTCGAGGACGCGGGGTTGCTCAGCCGGAAGGGTATACAGGAGGATGCGCTAGATGCGGCTGAGGGCGAGGAGGAATAGATCTCTTCAGGCTCGTCGCGGCGTCGGGCAGACCGGGAGACCCATTCACGCTACCGCATGCTTGAAGTGCCGACGCAGGCTGGCAACCTATGCCATGTCTCCTTGACAAACAATGGGCCGTTTGGCGCAGTGATGCTATGAGCATCTATATCGATGAAAGCATCCACGCGAGGGCGAACTTTATTGTTCTGGTTGCTGTAGTGGCGAGCGAAGAGCAAATCCAACAGGCTGAGAAAGCGTTATCCTCCTGTGGTTTCGTCCCCGGTCAGGACGAGTTCAAAAGCAGCATGAAAATGGCCGGAAACCCCGGTGCGCAACAGCTGCGCGATCGTTTCCAAGAGATTATCGGAAAATGCCAGATCGCATTCGGTGTGTGCTCCGTTCATGAGCGGGATCAACTTATGTCACTGGCAGGGAGAATAATCGAAGCGATCACGCATCATGGATCGTATGCCGAACAGACCGTCTATCTTGATCAGGGTATGAAATCGGATTCGGTCAAGCTGCCTGACGGCTTTACGCTGGAGATGGGCTGCGATTCAAAGTCCGTTATCGGTATCCAACTGGCCGATTGCTGCGCTCATTTCGTTTCATCCATCATTATGGGAGAAATGGGTCTCTTCAAAAAAATGGTGCCAGCGAGCCGCGTTTATCCTGGTGATCCCGGCGAACTGGAGCTGGCATGGGAGCTTTGGGCCTCAATCCGATATGCACTGGCTGGGCCGGAACCAGCTGGCACGTTGGATGACTATGGGGATTACGAGCCGTTGAGGAAGCCTTTTGGCATGGTTTTTTCTGACGGCTGCGACGTGGCGGTTGCTCAGGCCGTTAGAAAGCGTCTGGGCAAGGTTTGGATAGGATGCATCCATTGACGGCAAATCTGCATGTTGCGTGTTGTGACGTAGGGGTTCAGTAAGACCGGCAAAACGGTCGCTTCAAACCATGGCTATCATCATGGCCGTCATGAGCAATCTGGCACACGCAGATCGGCAATATGACGGTTGCAAGGCTCTGGAAACATGCGGCTTCACTATGGCGGCGATTCGTCATCAGGAAGCCCCTGAAATTCGAAAGCGCAGCGCGCGCCTGTCGTGCGCCAGTGGGGATCCAGTTACGCAAGCATCTGCAGCCCGTGCTTTTGCACTAGCGAGAGGAGCTTGAGCGCCGGCCCGCTTGGGCGCTTGGCACCAGTTTCCCACTTTTGAACCGTCGACTGGCTCGTGTTCAGATAACGGGCAAAGACCGGCTGGCTGACATGGTTGTCCTCGCGAAGCGCCTTGATCTCGCCAGGCGACAGTTCCTGCGGGATAACAAGACAATCCTCATCGAAGGTCCGCATTGTTTCCTTGTCGATGGTCCCAGCCGCAAACATGCCTTCGACAGCGCTATGGATGGCCTCGAAGGCATCGCTCTTGAATTTGCGTTTAGTCGCCATGATCAATCTCCAACAGTGCACCGGTCTCGATTTCCGCTTCCAGATCAGCGTTCTTCTTGAGGCGGTAAAGGTCCGCGAGTTTCCGGAACGCCAGAAGCTCGTCGTCGTCAATATTTGCCCGATCCTTCTTGGCGAAGAGATAGGCGAACACCCAGAACTCTCCGGCCTTCGCCAGAACAATTGAACGATGCAAGTTGTCGTTGAGGCGCTTCTTGAAGACGCCACCGCCAAGATCGTCGGCTTGTCCAACGGCAACCTGACTGATTGCCTTCGACAATGCCTTGTCGGAGATGCGCGCCTTCTTTGCTGCCTTGGCAAACCACGCCGTTTTGAACACTCGTTCTGACATCGGTCTATGTAGCACTAAGTGCTACACCCATCAAGATTTTAATAGGAGAGCTATGCCGCCTTCCATACCTGATTCAGAATTCGGGCAGCAAGTGCGCCCTGTTTTGCGGCTTCGACGTCCTCTAGTTTCGAATGTTCACTGCAGGCTCTATAAGAAGCCCTCAAGCGCGCGGCGTTACGCGCTAGCCAATGCGAGATAGGTGGCATGAAGCAGCAGTTCGACTTGTTCGGGACGGGGGAGGCGAGAGAGCCAGAAGCGAAGGCCCAATCTCCGTCCACACACGATGTGCGAGGCATCGCGGACGAGATCGAGATGGTCCGCCGGCTCGAAGAAACCGGCCGCTATCGCGTTCTGCGGAAACTGGAGCCGCGCACCATCGCGGATGCGCCGCGGCCCGGCTTTCCATTGCGGGGCGTCATTGTGGATACGGAGACGACAGGCCTGAATGCCCGCAAGGACGAAATCATCGAGATCGGGATTGTCGCCTTCAGCTTCGACGCGGCCGGAATCATCGGCGATGTCACCGGTGTCTATGGCGGACTGCAGCAACCGAGTGTCGCCATTCCCGCCGACATTACGCGGCTGACCGGCATCACGGACGCCATGGTGGCCGGCCAGAAGATCGACATCGCCCAGGTGAAGGCCCTGATCGAACCTGCCGATCTGATCATCGCCCACAATGCCGGCTTCGACCGCCCCTTCTGCGAAACCTTTTCCTCGGCTTTCGCGCCAAAGGCATGGGCTTGCTCGGTCTCCGAGGTCGACTGGTCGGCACGGGGTTTCGAGGGAACGAAGCTTGGCTACCTCATTGGGCAGGCCGGCTACTTCCATGATGGACACCGCGCCGTCGACGACTGCTTTGCGCTGCTCGAGGTCCTGGCCCAGGGCGGACCGGACCAGGGCAACACACCGTTTGCTGAACTTTTTGCGGCAAGCCAGCGCTCGCGGGTTCGAATCTTTGCCGAGCACAGCCCCTTCGAGATGAAGGACCACCTGAAGGCCCGCGGCTACCGATGGTCGGACGGAAGCGACGGGCGGCCAAAATCCTGGTGGGTCGAGGTTTCCGATGACATGCTCGATGACGAACTCCGCTATCTGCGCGTCGAAATCTACCGCTGGCCCGACGCCGATCCTCCGATCCGGCGCCTTACCGCCCTTGAGCGCTTCAAGGCATGAGACACTGCCAGTAAGGCGCATCAGCGGAGCGGGCAGTCGTTGGCATGCCTCAGCCGATATTCACTTGGTCCCATCGTCCGTCAGCTCGATAGTTGAAAGGGCTACCGCGATCTGAACGCCTCGATCATCGCCTTCGTGACATCGCCGGGGAAACACACCGGCGAATATCCGCCCGGCTTGCTATAGGCGCTCCGCTTGCCGCAGCGCCGCCCGGCCCGGTCGCGGCTATATGGACATGCACATGAGCTCGGATAGGAGTCGAGAGATTCCGCGATAATGCGCTGGATCAAGACTGAGTCCGGAATGACGGGAACGGCAACCTCGATTTCCTCCGGTCTTTTCTCCTTCTTGGCCGGTGCAGCCTTCGTTCTGGTCTCGGTTTCGGAAAGGAAGCGGGTAGCGATCCATCCCTCATGCTGGGTGAGATCATCTCGAATTCTGGACCAGTCTCCCGCCTGTTCCATCAGGAAGACCTTTCTCCCGGCGTCGAAACGGTCGATGATAGGATCCGTCGTTGAGGGGCCTGATCGAAACCCGACGCGCTTGCCCGACACATAGCGGATAGGTGCATCGGCAGACCGAAGCTCCAGGCCATCGCTAGTGGGCGTTTCATCCTTCGTGCTTGAGAGCTCGCGCGTCGGCTTTGCGGAGACTTCTACAGGTTCGATCTCTACCGCCCGTTCAACGCGAGAAGACACTGCATCCTGGGACGAAGGCACGGGTGATCCATCGTCCGTCTGTTTGACGAACGCGTAGATCAGCAGTGCGCCTATGAGCCAATATCGTTTCTTCATCCCCAATCCCCGCCGGAATTCTGGCTCACATGAAGCCGGACGACAAGTCTAGGGTGAGAACGAAGTCTGATTTCTCGTTAGTCGTGAATTCGCTACTATAGCCCCTCGTGATCGGAGGCTAGACAATGACAGGATGGGATCACTCGCCTGGACCGGACAATGACTATGCTAGCGCGCAGCCCACATCGTCTGTCTGGCGCGGTACCCTCGTCATGGTGCTCGTGCTCTTCGCGGCGGGGCTGGTCATCGGCTGGCTCTCATAGAGCCGGCGGCCATCGCTTCAGCGCTGCGCTATCGAGCCGCTCTCGAGCGGATGTTTCCGCATCCGCTCGAGTACTATCGTCATGGGTTCGGTCTTGCTGGCCTATGCGGCTTCCCAGACCTGGTTCAAGATCCTGGCTGCCAGTGCCGCCTTGTCCTGTGGTAGGAACCTACCATAGTGCTGCTGCACCACATCCGGCGTATCCTGGATCGCGTAGCTCGCCTGCTCGTATGAGCCGGTTTGCTTGAGAATATGGGTCGCCAGAATGTCGCGAAGGTTATGAGGACCATGCGGCAGCAAGCCCTTGATGGCGCCCCGACCGGTATAGGGATTGTAGATACCGTACCTCTGGATCACGGTCCGCCAAGCTTCATAGAAATTGGTGGAGTCGTATGCCGCGTCCAGGCTCGTGGTCTTCACCGTCTTGACGAATAAGGTGCCGGGATCCTTTGCCGAGCCGAGCAATACACCGCGATGGCGATCGATATAGGCTTCGAGGTATTTGTAGAGATCGAGCAGGTCCGGCAGGATGAGCCGGAACGGCTTCTGTCCGAAGAAGGACGAGCCGGAGTTCTTGAAGGCGACCGAGGGGATCAGCACTTCCCATCCTTGCTCGCGGTCGCTCCAGCGTAACTCACCGCATTTCATGTCTTCGAGACGCCGTTCCGATGTCGGGAAATGATGGCGTGGGCAGACACGAAGCTGACGAAGGTTCTTTTGCCGAAGCCCGAGGTGGAGACCCAGGCGAAGCAGAAGGAAGGATCGAACGGCTTCCGCGGCCGCGCGGGGATAGCGGTCCTCGTCCGGCATGCGGTTTAATATCTCGTCGGTAATCTTGCGATACTCCGCCAGCGGGCTTTCCGCCTCGAGAACGCACATGATCGGCTCGAAGGGGTCGCGATGCACGCGCATCACCCGTTGGATCTCCTTCGATCGGTTGGCGGCGTGCCGATGAAACGCATCGCAGGCGCCATGCCAGTCGCGAGCAGCATACTCGATCTCCTCCGGTGCGATTAGCCCGTCGATCGGCCGTACGTTCTTCAGCAGCTCCGGATGCTGGCGGATCCAGCCAACCTCCGAGCGGGTGAGGGCTTGCGCGACCATCAGCATGTCCTCTTCCCATTTGGTATAGAAGCCACGGCGCTGTTCTCGCCATTGCAGATACCAGTCCCAGACGCCGGGGAAGATCAGCAGCCCGAAGGTCAGCTGGCTGAGCGGCACGCCGCGGCCTTTGACGACGCCGGCGGGGGAGGCGGCCAGTGCGCCGAACATCAGGCCGAGATGCTCGATCTTCTGCGAGGCGGTTTCCTCGCCCCATACCCCGTTCCGCTGGAAGCCAATCGCCGTCAGCGTCGAAGTCTTGAACCGGATCAGGTCGGCCATCTCCATTGCGAGCCGCGGCGGCGCATCGACGACGCCGGACAGCAGATCCGGGTCCTCGAAGGTTTCTGCAGCATTGTTGTTGGCGCCGGCGGTGAGGCTATTCACGCGAGGTGCAAGCGATCCCCCGCCATAGGTGACGCCTGGAAAGCGGATCGCATAGCGCTGCTTGCTGGCTGCCGCCTGATAGCGCCGATAGTCGGTTGATCCTGAAATAATGACCCGGCGCACCCAGTCGAGGATTTCCTCTCGCTTGCTGAACGGCAGGCTGCTGAAATTGTCAGGAAGGTGCAATGAAATCCGGCGTCGCTCCGCGGGGCTGATGTCGCCAAGGTCATGACCAAGCAAAGAGCGCGTCTGGTAGGGCAGTTTCGCTTTAAAGTATCCTACGGGCAGCCGGTATCGTCGCTCAATGCGGGCGAGGATCTCAAAGCTGGCGACGGAGCGCGGCACGCGTTCGCCCTGGATCCAGGACAACATGGTCTTATGGTCGAACGTTTCGCCGAGGCGGACGACGGCGCGGTAGAGCTGCCAGTAATTCTCGCCAAAACGGCGCATCTGATAGATCAGCGCATCCTGAAACGCAGCAGGATCGTCGCTCGCCTCGAACAACGGATCCGGGAACGATTGGATGGGTTTTGGCTCTGGTCCTCTCCTGCGTGAGGCGGCTTGGGCGTGAAGATCGTCATCACCATCAAGTCTAGGCTTCCGGGTCGTAGAGGCTACGACCGTAAATTTTTGCCGGTCGGTTCCGCTAGATCGGGATGCCTGTTTCGTCGAGCAGACCTCTTCCGCGGCGGCTGGCGCACCCAGCCATCTGAGGATCGCATCCAGGGCAATGCGGATTTGCTTTTTCAGATCGCCTGTCAGTTCGCCACCGAGCCGACAAGCGTGAGCGATTTCCGCCCAGTCGATGCGACCGTTCAGGAGAGGCGGCGCCCTACGATGGGTGATGAGTTTAACGAGATACGCCTCGATGTTGTTCAACGAGCGTTTCGACGCGATTGGCGCAATGCGCAGCTCGCAGAATTTCGAGATCTTGCTCTGAAAATGACGTGATGAAAGGTCTTGTTTTGACATGCATGCATTCCCGTTTGCTCGGCACCAATGCCGAGGGCGAGCGGGGATAGGGGCTGTCATTTAACAAAGGGTGTACCGTGGATATCGGTGATCAGGCGGGCGCTGCTGCTGGGAAATATGGCTGCGGATCCAGTTGATCGAGTTGCGCGGCCTTTTGTCTGGACAATAAATGTCGCGATTCGTAGATTATCCATTGCTGCGCAGCCTATTATGAGTGATTTTGCGCGGAATTCCGGCATATATACAAGTATAATTTCGAGGTATCCTCTCGATTTATTATGTATAACCATAGATAATTGGTAGTTATCGATGGTAGAAAGCCGAACGCGCACTCATACGCAGTGAGGAATAGTAACTCCGCTATAGAGTTCCTTTAGCAAATCATTTACCATGATTTCAATGTCTTACGATCTCGCGAAAATCAGCATGACACCCCTGATGCGGCCGGCCTTCGACGCCGGCGTGGCGCTGACGCGTCTCGACGAGCGCATCGCCCGCTCGCCGGTCGGTTCGGGCTTCATCGAACGCTGCCACTTCACTGACGCCCGCGCCTCACTGTGGATCGACGGCGAACTCGTCCATCTCGAGGACCTTGTCCTCCATGACGCCACCCACGATGTCCGCACCCCGACCCACGAACTCACCATTGCCCGCGACGTGCTGCGCACCCGCCGACGGATCGCCGCCCAATCGCCGGACTGGGCCCTGTCCGCAGAGGGTATTCAAGACGTCGGACACCATGCCGGCTGGCGCAGGTGAGGCGGCGACTGCCGGCGCTATTCGGCCCGCGGTCGCAGCAACTTCGGGAGGGGAGGGGCGAGACAGCGACGAAGCCGAAGGGCTTCCCGGCGTCGACTATGCCGCCATCGATGCGCTGCTGGCCCGATCGGAAGCGGCAATCGAAAGTGCTAAACGGCCTGGCAATGGCAGCGTTCATGACAAAGATCCGATGATCTATGATCTCGACTGGGACGAGGACGAACGGCTCGACGAATGGCGCAGCGTGTTGCGCCAGACCGAAAACCTGCCGGCTCTGCTGCAGGCGATCATCGCCCTGGATGCCTGGAACGAGTTATCCGTGCTGCAGCATGCACCCTGGCTCGGGCGACTACTCGCCGCGTCGATCCTGCGCCAGGCCGGCGTCACCACCGGCGCCCACCTCACCGCGATCAACCTCGGCCTCAAAACCATTGCCGTCGATCGGCGCCGCCATCGCGATCGGGAGACGCGGCTCCTCGCCATTGCCCATGGTATGCTGGCCGCCGCAGAGATCGGAATGAAAGAACATGATCGGCTGGTGCTAGCGCGAACTCTGTTCGAGCGGAAGCTCGATGGTCGACGGACGTCTTCAAAGCTGCCGGAGCTGGTCGAGCTGGCGATGGCAAGGCCGCTGTTGTCGGCCGGGATGGTGGCAAAGACGCTCGGGGTGACGCCGCAGGCGGCGCGGCGGATCGTCGGTCAGCTCGGTCTCAGGGAGATGACGGGGAGGGGGAGGTTTCGGGCGTGGGGGCTTCTCTGATGCTCAAGTCGCGGTGGGATATGCTACTGCTGAACCAAAGAGACGGCGGCTGCATCTTTGAGTGGAGGCCAGGCGTTATTGTTCATGGTTGATCTCCATTGGCTTCAGGAGCGAGTTTGCTCGTCTGGTCTGGCTCGCACATTTGAAATCCAACCTGACGACCACCTGAACGATAGGATCGCTATTCTTGATCGCTTGGATCTACGCGGGGTAAAACGATATCGGCCGCCTCATGGGGCGGCCGACCTTATCGTGCAAACGGTTCATCAAGCGGCGTTCAAGACAGCTTCTGCGCCAACCGATCACATGGATGGCAGAACTGCGATGTCGCGGATCTCGTTCTCAAGGCCATTGATAGCGCCGATCTCCGTTGCCGCACCCGTTTCCAGATTGACTGTGTAGAGAACCTTGCTCGCTACGAGGAAAGCGGTGTTCTTTCCGCCCTCTTCACCCTGGATATCGAAGGCGTAGGTGGCGGGCTTCTCCGTGAGGCCGAGTTTTCCGATCGCCTTCAGCGTTCCGTCATTCGGCTTGGTCTGCTGGACGAGGGCGCCGATGGTCGCATCGATATTGTACATCGCCGTCTTTTCAGGCTTTCCAATCGAGTTTGTATAGGCTGCCGCAACGATGTCCGGCGTTTCACCCTTGTGCATATCGCCCTCTTCAAATGCGAGCGTACCGTCGACGGTCACCGCACCCGTATCAGGATGGACGCGGTGGTTCTTGGTGCCTGTCATGAAACGCAGGCGATCGGCCATGGGATTGAAATCGACCACGACAGGCGCTTCCGTGAGCGTGAGCATCTTGTCCATCTTGGCGACTTCGGTTGCGGCGCCGGTCTCCAGATCGATGGACACGATCGCGTGTTCAGATGTCACGCCGATCACTGTCTTGTTTCCTGGGCGGAAATCGACGCCCACAAGCTTGTCAACGCCGGTAACCTCGATCGTCTTGCTGACGGCGGGTGTCGCCGTGTCGAACATGATCAAGGTTTTCTCACCCGTGAGGCCGAGGACCGGGGCAGCGATGACAGCAGTCGTGGACATGACGAGAACAGTTGAGGCGGCAAATGCGGTGCGAGCAATGGTCATGTTGGTCTCCAGTTGCGTTTCTGCTTGGTTGAGAGCCTTCGGCATGAGCCACCTGCGCGCTCTCCATCGTAAGACACCTGAGAGACTGCTCTGGATGCAGACCTGAAAAAATATTTCCGACCCTGCATCCACGCGGCCCTGCGGTGTGTCGTCACGATATAGTGAACTCGGGGCCGGCCGAGCTTATGGACTGGACGAGCGGTTACCCGCATGGCAACAGCGACTACGACAGATATGCTTATAGCAAGCCACCAGGAGGAGACCGCGCTTGGCCTTGGTGACAGACCAGTCGACAGACCTTGAAGCAGCGCTTGCCGATTGTGCAAAAGGCGACCAGGATGCATTGAAGCGGATATTCGACCAGGAAGCCGGACGTCTCGTCGCCGTGGCGCAACGCATTTTGAGGCGCCGTGAGCTTGCCGAGGAAGTGGTGCAGGAAGGCTTTATCCGCATCTGGACCCATTCGCACCAATACTCGCCGGCACGCGGTTCGGCGCGGGGGTGGATTTATGCAATTGTCCGCAACCGGGCTCTCAATCTGCTGCGTGACGGGCGTCGCGAGGATTTGGTCGAAGACGGCCAGCTGGAGGTCTTGCGGGATGCCGACCAACTGGATGAGATCATGTCGGCTTGGCATAAGCTGGATCGGGGCAGCCGGTTGCACGAATGCCTGAGCAGGCTGGATGACGTGCGCAGACGCGGCATCCTGATGGCGTATGTGGGTGGGTACACCCACGGCGAGATTGCCGGACGGTTGCGGTTGCCGCTGGGCACCGCAAAGTCCTGGATTCGGCGGGGCCTTTCCTCGCTGCGGGAGTGCATGGCATGAACCTCGAATCCAACGAAATCTCCGTCATCGCTGACGAGTATGTGCTTGGTCTGCTCGAGGACGGCGACAGGGCATATGTTGAGGCGGAAATCGAGCTCAATGCAGCTTTGAAGCAGGCCGTGGCTGAGGCGTACGAACGGTTCTTGCCGCTCGATACAGGTCTCGCGCCGACGGATGTATCGCCGAGCCTATGGAATGCGATTTCCTCCAGGCTGACCGAACAGCAACGGACATCGCTTGCGATTGCGGCAAATCCCGCCAAGGCGGTCAACGACAATCATCGCTCCGGTTGGCGAGCGGCCGCCGTATCGGCGATCGCTGCCTCGATCGTTTTGGCTATAGGCCTGACATGGAGCATAACGCGACAGGTCGAGCCCCTTGTTGTGGCGGTGCTTATGAATGAGGCCGGCGAAGTCCAGGCCGTAGTTGAGGACTTTGGAAACGACTCGGCCAATGTGAGGCTGCTCACGGATTTTACGGTTCCGGACGACAAGACAATGCAGGTCTGGACACTACCCTCGATCGAAATGGGGCCAATGTCTCTCGGGGTGCTGAACGGGTCACGTTCGGCAAGGCTAGCCGGGTGGTCACTTCCGAAGCCTGCAGATGCGCAGCTGTACGAGATAACCCTCGAGGAAGCGGGTGGTTCACGGAGCAAACGCCCCACCGGGCCTATTCTCGCGAAGGGGTTCGCCAAATTGACGCGGTAAGTATCTCTGTTTCCTCGCGAAATAAGCGGAACTGGCCTGCCGGGTAGACTGTCGCGCTCTTATTTTTGCGCCAACGTCGGTTGCTCAATCCTTCTACAACCTTCTTCAATTAATGTTCGGCTATCAACGAGGTCGAGCTTATGACGGGCGTTCAAATCCGCTTGGCGGAAATCATCGAAGCTTTGAGCAAGGCGCTCGATATGACCGAGGGGCAACCTGAGGGGCATTGCATCCGATGCTGTTATATCGGCATGCATGTCGGTCGCGAGATCGGCCTTGATGACGTTCAATTGCATGATCTCTATTATACGCTTTTGCTGAAGGATCTCGGCTGTAGCAGCAACGCCGCGCGCATCTGCGAACTCTATCTCGCCGATGATCTGAATTTCAAACGCGATTTCAAGCTGGTTGACGGCAGTCTCACCCAAGTCCTCCGGTTCGTCATCAGCCACACCGGCATGCAGTCAGGCCTTGCCGAGCGATTTCGCAGTATTTTGAACATTCTGCAAAACGGTGGAGAGCGCTCCACCGAACTCATTCAGACGCGTTGCCAGCGCGGCGCCGAGATCGCTCGACAGATGCGCTTCTCCGAAAGCGTAGCCCAGGGAATCCTTGGACTGGACGAGCATTGGAACGGGGGCGGAAAGCCGAATGGGCTCGCCGGCGACCAGATACCGCTGTTTTCCCGTATTGCTCTCCTGGCTCAGGTAATCGACATATTTCATGTCAGTGGCGGCCGGAAAAGTGCACTCAAGGAAGTCAAGAAGCGCAAGGGCGATTGGTTCGATCCCTCCTTGGTCAAGGCCTTTGTCCGCGTGTCAGAGAACCGCCTTTTCTGGGATGCCTTGTCCTCTTCCGATGTGGAGGCAATCGTGTTGGCCTCCGAACCGGGTCAACATGCAATTATGGCTGATGACGACTACCTCGATGACATTGCTGCCGGCTTCGCCAAGGTCATCGACGCCAAGAGCCCATATACTTCCGGCCACAGTGATCGTGTGGCACTCTTCACCGACCTGATCGCGGAGGAAATGGGCATCGGTTTCGAGGCCCGCCGGCTCCTCAAGCGGGCTGCCTTGCTGCACGACATCGGCAAACTCGGTGTCAGCAACAGCGTACTCGACAAGCCCGGCAAGCTTGACGAGGATGAATGGCTCAAGATGAAGAGGCATGCCGAGTTTTCAGAGCATATCCTGTCTACCATCGGCGCATTCTCCGAGGCGGCCCTGATCGGGGGCGCCCACCATGAACGATTGGACGGGAAAGGCTATCCGCGTGGTTTAACGGCGGAGAATATTCCGATGGAGGTCCGAATTGTCTCGACGGCGGATGTCTTCGATGCTCTGACCGCCGATCGACCCTATAGAGCCGCTATGCCGATCGCCAAGGCACTCGCGATCTTGTGGGAGGAGGCAGGCAAGTCCCACGATCCGATCTGCATAGAGGCCCTTGAGCGTGCGCTGGCCAAAGTCGCGTTGGGAGACAGCGAAACCAGATCCGGTTCGGTACCGCTGCAAACCAAGCCGCAAGCTGCATAGCCGACTATGTCGACCAAGCGTGCTCCGAACAATGAAGCGATTTTCACTATGGAGGCGGTGCAAGTCGTATCGTGGGCACCACCGTTCTTCAGAGAAGCGTCTTGCGGATTTGCTCGAGAGCGCGATCGCGCTCAGCGCCATAAGGCAGCAGTCCCTTGAGGCGTCCGTCGGCGCCGATCAGCAGAAGCGACATGGTGTGGCTCATGTGGTAGTCGCCGTCCTCGCTGGGCAGCTTGGCCGCATGAATCATCCAGCCCTCGATGACTTTCTGCATCTCGTCGGGTCTGCCAGTGATGCCCCTGATCCTGTCCGTGAATGCCGTGACATAGCCGTGCATCACTTCCGGCGTGTCACGTTCGGGATCGACAGAGAAGAAGTAGGTCTTGAGGCCAGATCCCTCCGGTCCAAGATCTTTTAGATATCCGGCAACCTCGAAGAGCGTGGTCGGGCACACTTTCGGGCAATGCGTGTACCCGAAATAAACGAGCGCCGGGCTCCCCTTGAATAGGCTCTGGTCGACCTGTTCGCCGTTGTCATCGACAAGGGCGATCGAGATCAACGCCCTTGCGGCACATGATCTGCGCCTGCCGATAAAGGGGAAGGTGGTCGGCGTATTTCGCGACCAGCACATGCGCAACCGTTGCTTCCGTCGGCAAACCTGCCTGGATCAACCGAGCCGGGGCCGGAGCCTAAACGACGCCGTTGGTGCAGGCACGGCACGCATATACGTTGGCGCAGGACGAGGCGAGTTCCATCGTCTTCGGCATGCCGAAGGAAGCGATCGCCCATGGCGGCGTCGACAGGGTCCTGCCGCTCGACCAGATCGCCCGCGAGATCCTCGCCGCCGACCGGCGGTGATAAAACACCGCGCCCCTAACGGTGTTTTCACCAGATGTTAACCATGATTGGCGAGGATGGCAAAGTACCATGCGAGGGTGCTTTGCGAGCGATGGCAGGCTCAAGAACGGTTCCGGGGAGCACCATGCCTGTCATCACCTTCGCCAATACCAAGGGCGGCGCCGGCAAGACCACCGCGGTCCTGCTGCTCGCGACCGAGCTTGCCCGCCTCGGCTTGCGCGTCTCGGTGCTCGACGCCGACCCGCAGCACTGGATCACCCGCTGGCACGAGAATTCCGAAGGCCTTCTCGGCAACCGGCTTTCCGTGGTGCCCTATGTCACGATGGGCACGATCGACCGGCAGCTGGCCGAGGAGAAGGCGCGCGCCGATTTCGTGCTGATCGACCTGCCGGGCTCGCGCAGTTCCCTGCTCGCCAAGGCCGTGGGCTATTCCGACTATGTCCTCATCCCCGTGCAGGGCTCCGCCATGGACGCGCAGGGCGGCGCCAATGTCATCGAGCTCCTGCAGTATCTGGAAGACAAGGCCGACATCCATATCCGCCATTCCGTCGTGCTCACCCGCGTCAATTCGATGGTGACGACGCGCGCGATGCATGCGGTCAAGGACCTGCTCGCCGCCCGCCGCGTCCACCTTCTGCAGACGCCGATCATCGAGCGCGCAGCCTTCCGCGACATCTTCGGCTGCGGCGGCACGCTCTATTCGATGGATACGCGGCGCGTCAGTAATCTCGACAAGGCGCAGGAGAATGCCCGGGCGCTGGCGCTCGAAGTGCTCCAACAGATTCCGGTTGCGCAGGTTGCTGGCACGCCAAGCCTTAGGGTCAGGACCCATTGATTTGAACTGACGGCTGTGATTCAGACGGGCATATAGGAGCCCGACTGATGAGTAATTTGTTTTGGCTGACGGACGAGCAGATGGCCCGTCTTCAGCCTTACTTTCCCAAGAGCCATGGTCGCCAGCGCGTTGATGACCGACGCGTTCTGAGCGGCATCATTTTCGTCAACCGCAACGATTTCCGGTGGTGCGATGCGCCGAAGGAATATTGCCCGGCGAAGACGCTTTATAAGCGCTGGGGCGGCAAGGGCATCTTTATCCAGATGATGGAGGGCCTGGCTGTGCCTGAAGCTGCAGAGCACCAGACCGTCATGATTGATGCAACCTATCTCAAGGCCCACCGCACGGCTTCCAGCCTGCGGGTAAAAAAGGGGGCGCGGGTCGCCTGATTGGGCGCACGAAAGGCGGCATGAACATCAAGCTTCATGCCGTGACGGATGCGAGTGGTCGCCCGATCAGTTTCTTCATAACGGCCGGTCACGTCAGCGATTACACCGGTGCTGCCGCCTTGCTTGATGAACTTCCCAAGGCCAAATGGCTGCTGGCCAACCGTGGCTATGATGCCGACTGGTATCGTGACGCGTTACAGGCGAAGGGGATCACTCCCTCTATTCCGGGTCGCAAATCCCGGACCACGACCATCAAATACGACAAACGCCGCTACAAACGGCACAACCGAATAGAGATCATGTTCGGTGTTCTCAAGGACTGGCGGCGTGTCGCTATGCGCTACGACAGGTGTCCAATGGCTTTTCTCTCAGCCATCTCTCTCGCTGCAACCGTTATCTTCTGGCTCTGATCAACGAGTCCTGACGCTAGAATCGTCTCTACTTTCCCGATCAATTTATTCCTCCTTGGAGAAACTCACCCCTCGCGGCCAGCACGATCGCCGACTTTCCGGCACCCGATTCACCGATGAGGCCCAGCACCTCGCCCCTGCGGAGCGAGAGAGAGACACCGTTGACGATCGGCTGCCAGCCGTCGCCGGCTTCCGCCTCGACCCGCAGATCGGTAATGCGGATCAGCTCCGCCTGAATTTGCCGGTCACCGGTCATGGCGCAATCCACTCGAATGGTGCAGGAACCAGCCCACGACGAACTTGACGCCGATGGCCAGGATCGCGATCGCCGCCGCCGGCAGGAGCGTCGTCACGTCACCGTATGAAATCAGCGTGGCGTTCTCGCGCACCATCGAGCCCCAATCGGCTGTCGGCGGCTGGATGCCGAGTCCGAGCGCTTCAAGTCCGTCGCGACGCTCAGCATGTTCAATTCGGGCCGGGTTCGTCGCAATGGTTTTGCGAATTCACAGCTGGACACCGTCCAGTAACGCCTGCAGCAGGTACTCTAACTTATCCAGGACTTTGAGTTTATGGATAAATTCCGATGGCGGCCTCGCGGCGATCGGCATTTTTCTTAATGCCAGGATCGTCGAACCGAGAAATTTACAATCCGCAAAAGAGTTTACGATATTTCTTCCACACGACATTTCTTCGGCGAAGGCTCAGATGAGATTGAATACCAAGTTTAAGCGCCACCTGCTGATTGCGGCCGCTTGCGGCGTCATCGCGATCAACGGTTCCGTGCTTTATGCGAGCCTTCTTAGCCTCGTAGGAAGCGCAGACCGTGTTCGCCATTCTCTTGACGTGAAACGCGAGCTTGCGCGAGTCGTGGTGGAACTGTCGAACGCTGAATCCGGACAGCGGGGTTACCTGCTAACGAATGACATCAGGTATCTAGACCCCTACTATAACGCGTCGAGTATCATCAGGACCAAGGTACAGCAACTGAAGGGCCTTGTATCCGACAACGCAGAGCAGCGCGACCATGTCTTGCGGATCGCCAAACTGGTGGAAGAAAAGTTTGCGGAGATGTCGGAGACGATCGTGTTGCAAAGCGCTGGCGACCCTGGTCGCGCGGCCGAACTCGTCAGGCAGAACCGCGGCAAAGTCATTGCTTTAGAGTTTCATTCGGTGGTCGAGGAAATGGAAGCCGCCGAGGAAGTGCTGCTCAAGGACCGCCGGGACGAAGCCGGACTTGCACGGGACGCAGCCTTCGCGGCGCTCGGCGGTTTCATCCTCGCAACGGTCATGCTGCTCGGCTCGCTCTACTACCTCGGGAAACGTGAGATCAGACGGAAAGTTGAAGACTCGCAGGAGCTTGCAAAAATCGCCAACGAACTCCAGCGCCAGACAGGCGATCTGACCAGAGAGCGCAACGAGGTCGCTCTCCTCAATGAGGCGAGCAACTTCCTCCAGAGTTGCGACAATATGGCGGAAATCTCGGCCTTGGCCGGCCCCTTCCTGGAAAAGCTCTTTCAGGGGCAGTCGGGCGCGATCCACATCACAGCGTCGTCAAGGAACCGGCTGGACTACCTGACGTCGTGGGGAGACTATAAGTTCGAACAACATTTTGCGCCACACCAATGCTGGGGACTGAGGCGGGGCCAGGTACACGGACGATTGGAAAACGGTCTGTCGCCGGCCTGCGACCACCACGATGCGCGATATGGAGGGCACGAGACGCTTTGCGTTCCGCTTGTTGCACACGGCGAAACGCTCGGTCTTCTCAGTATCGTCGCGGCTACGGCCGAAATCGGGTCAGGCAACTTGAACATCCAGCGGCTTGCTGAGATGGTTTCCCGTCAGCTGGGCCTGACGCTGGCAAATATCCGCCTGCGCGAGAGCCTCAAGGACCAGGCAATTCGTGATCCGATGACGAACGCGTTCAATCGGCGCTATCTCGACGTGGTTGCCGAAAAGGAGATAGCCAAAGCAAGGCGCTTCGGGCGAACGATTACCGTCGCGATGATCGACATCGATCATTTCAAGCGCTTCAACGACACCCACGGCCATCAGGCGGGCGACGTGGCACTTGTATCGGTGTGCCGCCATATCCAGTCAAACATCAGAGACTCGGATTGGCTGTTCCGCTACGGCGGCGAAGAGTTCCTGATCATGTTTGCCGATACGGCATCCAGTGACGCGGCAAGCAGGCTCGACAGCCTTAGAGCCGGGATTTCGGAGTTGAGCGTTGCGCATGATGGGGCCGCCTTGCCACAAGTTACCATCTCATGCGGCCTGGCATCGTTCCCGGACCACGCCGACAGCTTCGACGAGATCGTCTCGGTGGCGGACGAAGCACTTTATCAGGCAAAGCAATCGGGCCGTAACCGTGTGGTGATTGGGGATATCGAAAACACGCCGGTCGCGCTAAGCGCGTGACTGCCTACTGTGGTGTTGCTTTCGGAATCGACCGAAACCGCGCACGGGCAAGTGCGTCGATTCTACCGCAGGATAGCATTCAAGGATTGTGGATCAAATTCTGGTTCATCGGCCACAATGCTTGCCCGTCATGCCGCGCGAGCCGACCATCTCTGGCCGTGTTCCAATCTTCCGGATGTATCGAACTGGGATATCAATCGGTAGAGGGCATCCGCTTCCATGCGGCCATGTCGTCGGCAAGTCGGTTTGCGCTGAGGTAGGATTTCAGAGACATGACGGGCTCCTCACCAGATAGGGGGATCATATATTTGAGTTAATTATTGCTAAATTGCGATATGCAGGCATTGCTAAGACCCGTAGCTCTCAGTAGCAATATGCGCTGGCACTAGAGTTCGGCCGACGCGAAATCGTTTCGTCGCGGGTTGGTCGAATTCACAATAAACAGGAATCCAACACATTCCCGGTTAAACCCAGATCACCGGAATTGTGGTGAAGTCCGTGTTCGGCCAAGGCATCCCATGTATGCAGGAGGCTGGGCCCTCGTCGCCAGTCCGAACAGACAAGCCGGTCATATCCTGCCATGGGTGGGTCTCGACAGTGGCCATCAATATGAGCAGGCACATTCGATGGAGCGATCGCGAGAGCCAGCTATCGTCGCCGATCTGCGTTGACGATTTCGCGAGCGATCTGGTCCAGAGGAACGATTTTATCGACACCCCCATGGGCAATGGCCTCTTTTGGCATCCCGAAAACGATGCAGGAGGCTTCGTCCTGGGCAACCGTATAGGCGCCGGCATCCTGCATCTCCTTCATACCCCTCGCTCCATCGTCGCCCATACCCGTCATGATGACACCCATGGCATTGCTGCCGGCCGAGCGGGCCGCTGATCTGAACAGCACATCCACCGAGGGGCGATGACGGGAAACCAGCGGGCCGGTCTTGACGGCGACATGGTAGCGTGCTCCCTGGCGCTCCAGCATCATATGGCGATCGCCCGGTGCAATGAGAACGTGCCCCCGCAGCACAGGGTCTCCGTCCTCTGCTTCCTTGATCTCGACCTCGCAGAGACCGTTGAGCCGTCGCGCGAAGGCGGCCGTGAACTTTTCGGGCATGTGCTGCACAATTACAACGCCGGGCGAATTTGCCGGCAACTGTTCCAGCATCTCACGCAGCGCCTCTGTTCCACCCGTCGATGCACCCACACAGACGACCATTTCGGTTGTACGAGCCATCGCCCTACCGGATGGCGGCGGCAAGACGGCATCGGCGGTCAACTTTGCCGATGGTTCGAGCGACGCCGCCCTAGCCTGCGCCCTGCGGTTCGCACCCACCCGGGCATGCGCTGCACTTTTCACGACCTCGCAGATTCGTTGCCCCGCTTCGGCAAGATGGTCGGCGGCGCCAATCTTCGGCTTGAGAATGACGTCCACCGCACCGGCTTCGAGAGCCTGGAGCAAGGTCTCAGACCCCGCTTCCGTTAGCGAGGAGCACATAACGACCGGGATCGGGCGCTGCGCCATCAGCCGGCGCAGAAAGGTGATGCCATCCATTCGCGGCATCTCGACATCGAGCGTGATGACGTCGGGAATTTCGTCCTGGATCCGCTTGGCTGCCATGAACGGGTCGGAAGCAGTTCCGATGACCTCGATCTCCGGGTCCCTTTGCAGGACTGAAACCAGGGCCTGTCTCACACTTGCGGAGTCATCGATGATAAGGACCCGGATTTTCTTGCCCACGGCGTGACTCTCACTGTTTCTGGAAGACGGTGTTGGCGACCTGAACGACCGGGAGATCGATACCCGCTATCGACTCGGAGTGCCCGATGAACAGATAGCCGCCAGGAACCAGGTTCTTGCAAAGTTCCTTCAGCACGTGGCTTTGTGTTTGCTTGTCGAAATAGATCAACACGTTACGGCAGAAAATAATGTGAAACGGATCTCCAACCGAATAGGTCGGATCCATCAGATTGAACCGCGCAAAAGCGACTTTTGACCGAAGTGCAGGCACGATGCGCATTTCGCGCCGCTGCTTGTCTATCGCGCGCATGACGTATTTCTTCATGAGAGCCGAAGGAACGGGCTGCAGCAATTCCTCGGCATAGACGCCCGCATGTGCCTTTTTCAGAACATCCGTTGACAGGTCCGTGGCGAGTATCTTGTAGTCCATACCGGGATGGCCCTGGGCGAATTCCGCTAGCAGCATTGCGATCGTGTAGGGCTCGGCTCCGGTTGAACAAGCGGAACTCCAGGTACGAATGGTGCGCACGCCGTTGCCCGCCAAGGTTGGAAGGGCATTCCGAACCATAAAATCGAAATGATTTGGTTCGCGAAAGAAGTCAGTTTTGTTTGTCGTGACGCAATCGATCAGATAGACGACCTCGGTTTCCAGACCGCCATGCTTAAACAGAAAATCGCAGTAATCGTTCAAGCAATCCATGCCGGTCGAGCGCAACCTCTTGCGAAGGCGCCCTTCGAGCATTGTTTTCTTTGTCGAGGGCATCTTGATGCCGCTGTAATCATAAATGAATTTGGAAAGAACCTCGAAGTTTCGGGCGGACAACCCGGAATCGTAGTTGTCCATTTTAAGGGCAGTGGCCATACGCAATACTCCAGCCTGCATCCGGCAGCATACCGGCCTGCAGCCAAACTTCGTGAACAATTCGGTCGAGGGAGGGCCGGCGGATCGCCGGCCCTCGTCAGTCCGGATCAGGCGACGTGACGCAGTCCATCGGCAGCGCAGGACGCGAGATTTTCGCTATCGCAAAACAAACGAGCTAGATCGAGAATGACTACAAAACCGTCTTCCCGGCGGACCACACCGGCGATGTAGTCTGAGTCCCATCGCACACCGATGTCCGGAGCCTTGTCGAACTGGTCGCCGCGGAACGGCGCCACTTCGAACACCTTGTCCGCCACAAGCCCTAACGACAGAACGCGATCTGCCATGGGGACGTCGAGAACGAGGATGCGCGTGTGTTCCGTCCTGACCGACCGCTCCATACCGAGCTTCAGGCGCAGATCGATGATTGGTACGCCCTGCCCTCTGACATCGCGCAAACCAAGCAGGAAGTTGGGGCCGTGCGGGATTTTGAAGGCGTCTTCATGATCGAGGATCTCCCGAACCACTTCGACCGGCAGGGCGAAGATTTCCGCACCCAGACTGAAGGTCACGAACTGTGTGTCTTTCGATCCTGCCATGGTCATGCGCTCTCCCTGAAGTTTGCATCGTCTGAATCAGGCCCGCCCATGGACAGATCAAGGGCAAAACCCTTAACACGGGCCTGTTGAGCGCTGACCGTATTATCGGCAGCCGGCCGGGCCTGCGGCCTGCTGGCGCTGCTCATGACCGGGCGTGCCTGAACCGGTTTGAATGCGGAGGATTTCGCCGTCGTAGATTTCGGCATCGCGCGCTTCTTTTCGCCAGCACCGTTCACCTTGAAGAAGGCGATGGAGGCCTGCAGCTCTTCGGCCTGTGCCGCAAGCTCTTCCGACGTCGCAGACATTTCCTCCGATGCGCCGGCGTTCTGCTGAGTCACCTTGTCGAGTTGCTGGATCGCCTCGTTGATCTGCGAGGCGCCGATATCCTGCTCTCGGCACGCTGCAGAGATTTCTGACACGAGCTCAGCGGTCTTGCGGATATCCGGCACCAGGCGGGCGAGCATTTCGCCGGCTTCAGTCGCAACGGCAACCGTGTCGCCGGAGAGCGCGCTGATTTCGGCTGCCGCCGACTGGCTTCGCTCGGCGAGTTTGCGCACTTCGGACGCTACGACGGCAAAGCCCTTGCCATGCTCACCCGCACGCGCTGCTTCGACGGCAGCATTGAGGGCCAGAAGGTCTGTCTGTCTTGCGATCTCTTGTACAATGGAGATCTTTTCCGCAATCGTGCGCATTGCGGTGACAGCGCGATTGACGGCCTCGCCGCTGGCCTCGGCGTCCTTCGAGGACTGACGGGCTATCTTTTCGGTCTGCGCGGCGTTGTCGGCATTCTGCTTGATGTTGGAGGCCATTTCCTCCATCGAGGCAGAGGCTTCTTCCGCCGAAGACGCCTGTTCGGTTGCGCCCTGCGACAGCTGTTCCGAGCTTGCGGACAGTTCCTGGCTGCCAGAAGACACGTTGTCGGAAGCGGCGAGCGCATCCCCGACAACGCTGCGAAGCCGCTCGACCATGCTTTCCAGCGCCTGGCCGAGGGTATCCTTGTCGGACAGCGGCCTGGGTTCGACCGTCAGATCGCCATTGGCGATCTGGTTGGCGATACTTGCGGTATTGCGCAGGTTTCCGGTCATGACGTTGATCGTGTCGACGAGGTCCTTGATCTCGTCGTTGCTCTTGATCTCGACGTTCTGGTTGAGATCGCCAAGCGCGACTGCGTCGGCAACGGCCATCACCTTCCGAAGACCCGTGCTGATGCCAATTGCGATCCACATCGCCGCGGTGATAGCAATGATTGCAGCGGCCACAGCGACGGAAATCAGAAGCGTGCGGGTCGTGGAATATTGCTCGTTCGTGCTTTCGTCGGCCTCCCGCATGCCGTTTTGCTGAATCACGAGAACTTCGTTCAGGGATACTGAGAGTGCGTCTGCAATTTCCCGACCTCTACCACCGGAAAGGGCCTGAGCGCCGGCGACATCACCACGCGATTGGAGATTCTGGATCTGGGTGTCGATCGCGGCAAAATCAGCCGCCAACGACTTGGCCCTCTCCCAAATCGGCTTGCCTTCGGCCGAGGCCAGATTGAAGCCGCTGTCCAGTGTTTCCATCAACTGGGCCGCCGCCTTTTCACCGTTGGCCCGGAAAGCTTGCGCCTCGGAAGGCGTCTGGGCAAGAATCAGGTTCTTCTGTGCTCGGACCATCTCCAGCATACGGACATTGCTAGACAAGGCATATTCGAGCCGCTTGGCAGGGCCTGCAACCAGGTCGGTAATGGCCTGATTGAGAGAGCCGAGGCTGGTAATTCCATAGAGGGCCGTCCCCACGAGGAGAGCGATAATGAGCCCGAAAGCAAGCCCGAGTTTCAATTTGATCGTGAAGCGCATGTTCATCCCCGATGAATCGCAAATTGTCGCAGTTCCCCGCCCTCCACCATGGAGTTGCGGGCCAAATATGGGCGTAGTGTCCTGGGGCGACGATCATTCACCTCTGCCGGAATACCACGGTCCACGATCACGGGAGCCAACGCCTACACACGTTGGACTGGAAGGCCTGCCGCCCGTGACCGGCGACAGACACAGCTTTCGCGCCGGGCTTATGCGGCCCGTGCGCTTGGTTCTACGTCTTCGACCACGGCGATCGACTGCGCCTTCCCGGTAGCGGCCTTGGCTGCCGGCTTGTTCACGCTTCCTATCGCCTTCTGATCGACCTTGAAGAAGTTGATCGAGGCCTGCAGCTCTTCGGCCTGTGCCGCAAGTTCCTCCGAAGTCGCCGACATCTCTTCGGACGCGCCAGCATTTTGCTGCGTCACCTTGTCGAGCTGCTGGATTGCCTCGTTGATCTGGTTGGATCCGATATCCTGCTCCCGGCAAGCTGCCGAAATCTCGGATACGAGTTCCGCTGTCTTGCGAATGTCAGGTACCAGGCGGTTCAGCATTTCACCGGCTTCCGTCGCGACGGAAACGGTGTCGCCGGACAGGCCGCTGATCTCGGCTGCAGCCGACTGGCTGCGTTCTGCAAGTTTGCGCACCTCGGATGCGACCACCGCGAAGCCCTTGCCATGCTCTCCCGCACGGGCAGCCTCGACAGCGGCATTGAGGGCGAGGAGGTCCGTCTGGCGCGCGATTTCCTGCACGACCGAGATTTTTTCCGCGATGGTTCGCATGGCTCCAACCGCACGCCCGACGGCTTCGCCGCTTGCTTCGGCATCCTTGGACGACTGGCGCGCAATCTTCTCGGTCTGGGCTGCGTTGTCAGCATTCTGCTTGATGTTGGACGCCATCTCCTCCATGGCTGCGGAGGCTTCTTCTGCCGCCGATGCCTGCTCCGTAGTGCCCTGTGACAGTTGCTCGGAACTTGAGGAAAGCTCCTGGCTGCCGGACGCAACGTTGTCGGCTGCCACAATGGCATCGGCAACGACACCGCGCAGTCGATCAACCATCGTTTCCAGCGCCATACCCAACGTATCCTTCTCGGAAAGTGGCTTCGGCTGGACAGTGAGGTCGCCGTTTGCGATCTGGTCTGCAAGATTGGCCGTGTTGCGCAGGTTGCCGGTCATGACATTGATCGTGTCGACCATGTCCTTGATTTCGTCGTTGGTGCGAACGTCGATTTCCTGATTGAGATCACCAAGCGCTACTGCGTCGGCCGCATCCATGACCTTGCGAAGACCGCGGTTGATACCCAAAGCGATCCATGCCGCCGCGACAACTGCAATAAGTGCTGCAATGCCTGCGGCTGTCAGCATCGTCGTGCTTGTCGCCTGGTATTCTTCGTTCGTTGCGCGATCGGAGCTGATCATGTCGCTCTGCTGTACCGCGAGAACTTTCTGCAATGCGACATCAAGTTGGTCCCCAACGCTTCGGCCCTGCCCACCGGACAGTCGCTGCGCTTCCAGAACGTTTCCTTGGGAGTGCAACTGGCTGATGCGTTTGTCGATCGCAATGAATTCATCGCCAAGCTTGCGCGCATTTTCCCAGATGGGCCGGCCTTCTGCCGAGGCGAGCGCCAGGCCGTTCTCAAGAGCGACGACGAACAGACCGGTGGCCGTCTCACCATTGCTGCGGAATTGAGCTGCGTCGCCAGGGTTGTCGGAAAGAATCAGATTCTTCTGCGCTCGCACAATCTCAAGCTGGCGTACGCTCGTTTCCAGCGCGTATTCAAGCCGCTTTGCCGGCCCCGACACCAGCCTCGTGACCGCATCATTGAGCGATCCGAGGCTCATCATGCCGTAGCCGGCAGTGCCTACCAGAAGCACGATGATGACCCCGAAGGCCATGGCCAGTTTCATCTTGATAGTCAAACGCATGTTAGTCCCCTTTGCCGATCCGTTAGTTGGGAATCCCGTTCCCGCTCAACCGCTCCTCATGTGCGAATATTGCCTGAAGGTTTGGAATGATGATGAATTCCGCCTCGCGCTTGACGAGGCAACTGATGTAGTCGGCCCGCCAGCGCATCCCGACGCTTGGCGGATCCTCGCTTGCCGTCTCGGCAAGCGCCGTCACTTCGTGAACCTTGTCGGCCTTGATCCCCACAAGCGTGGGATCGCCGGCCACATTGACCTCGATCACGACGATCCGGCTGTCGATCGATGCCTCACCAGCATCCATTCCGAACGCGACCCGGATGTCGGCCAGAGGAATGACCTTGCCGCGGAAGTTGATGACGCTGCTGACAAACCGCGGGCTTCCGGGAACGCGCGTCTCCGGCATGACATCGAGAATTTCCTGGACCACTTTTGCGTCGAGCGCGAGCGTCTCTCCGTTCAGGTCGAACAGCAGGGCTTCGAGGTGACCACTCGTCGGCCAGAAATCGTTTCGTGAGGTGGATACAGAAACTGGGTTCATCCGACGGCCCGCATTTGCGCCTCCTGTTTTTGTCCGCGAGACACGAGTTGACCCACGTCAAGGATCAGAGCCACACCGCCATCACCGAGGATCGTGGCACCCGAAAAAGTATCGACATGCTGATGTAGTTTCGACATCGACTTGATGACCGTCTGGTGATCGCCGATGATCTGGTCGACAACCAGGCCAACCCGCTCCGAGCCCGTGGAAACGATAACGCATTTCTGATGCAGTTCGGGCTCGGTCCCCGTCTCGAACAGTTCTCTCAGCCTCAGATAGGGAACCAGGCTGTCCCTGAGAGAGATAAAGCTTCGACCCCGCGAGCGGATGTCATCTTCGAGGGAAAGCTCGAGGCATTCCTCCACCGCCGATAGAGGGATGACGTAGCGCGCATCGCCGACCCGGACCAGAAGTCCATCGATGATGGCAAGCGTGAGCGGAATCCTGAGCGATATCTCGGACCCCGATCCAACATCGCTCTTGATATCGATCGTCCCGCGCAGGTCTTCGACGGCTCGTTTCACGACGTCCATGCCGACCCCACGTCCCGACAGGTTGGTGACCTTTTCAGCGGTCGAGAACCCGGGATGGAAAATCAGATGGAGAAGTTCCTGGTCGGAGACCGCAGCACCTGGCTGAATGAGGCCGGCGGCCTCGCCTTTCGCCCGCACGCGATCCCTGTTGATACCTCGTCCGTCATCCTTGATCGTTATGACCACCTCACCACCGGCCTGCGTGGCCGAAAGCGTCACACGACCGGTCGAGCTCTTGCCGCTGGTCTTTCGCTCGCCGGGCAGTTCAAGCCCGTGGTCGATCGAATTGCGAACGAGGTGCACGAGGGGGTCGGCGAGGCGCTCGATTACGGTCTTGTCGACCTCGGTCGTTTCGCCCTCCGTGTGAAGCTCGATCGATTTTCCCGTCTCCCGGGACAAGTCGTGCACCAGCCTGCGGAACCGACCGAACAGGCTACCCACCGGGACCATGCGGAGAACCATCATCGTATCGCGCAGTTCGCCGGAAAGACGATCGACGTCCTCGGAAACATCCCGCAGCTGAACATTGGCGATAGATGTCGCCAATTGGGAAAGACGCGACTGGGCAATAACAAGTTCGCCCACCCTGTCCATCAGCTCATCGAGCCGTTCAGCGGGTACACGGACGTTTTCGCCCGATTTCGCAGCCTTGCTTTCTGTCGAGGTATTCGACGCCGCGGCCTTCTCGACTGAGGTTGGCGGAGCAATAGATACGTCCACCTTTTGCGCGTTGCTCTTCTCCAACGTGATGTCGAGTTGCATGTCATCGATCACGAAAATGAATACGTCTTCTATCTCACCGCGAGGTTTGTCTGTCTTGAGCGTAACCTCCCATCGGAGGTAAAGGTCGGTCGGCGACATCGACACAAGATCAGGAAGCTGGGAACGATCCGCGACGATCTCGCACTCACCCATGCTTGCAAGTTCATCAAGAAGCCCGAGGGGATTTGTCCCGTTTGCCATCGCGTTTCGCGGCAGGCTGAACTTAAGCTTCCAGGTGCATACCTGCCCGGAGGATGAATCTTGTGGCAAGTCATGATGATTGGCGACTGCAGCTTGTTCATGATCAGCCTGACCGATCGCTGCATTCAGCTTCCTGAGAAGAGTTTCCCCTTGCTGATCGTAGTCACCACGCGGGTTCTCGATCAGCATGCGCATGTGGTCCTGAGCCTGGAGGACGGCTGACACCAGTCCCTCCGTGGCTGGCACCTCTCCCTTGCGGACACGATCGAAGGCGGTCTCGCAATGATGCGTGAAGGCCGCCAGCGCGTCGAAGCCAAACATCGCTCCAGAGCCCTTGAGGGTGTGCAACCCTCGAAATACGGCGTCTATCTGGTCGCGGTCGGTCAGGTCGTTCAGCAGATCGAGCAAGCCGCATTCGATTTGCTCGAAGAGCTCGGCCGCTTCCGTCCGGAATACCTGGATGGGATCGAGTGAAGTCACTTGCCCAACACCTTTCTCGCGATTTTGACAAGGCTTTCCGGATCGAAAGGCTTCGTAACCCAGCCCGTTGCGCCAGCAGCCTTCGCACGTGCCTTCATTTCACCGTCGGACTCCGTCGTCAGGAAAAGGATCGGCACACCCATGTGGGCCGGCGATTGCCGCAGTGCCTCGATCATCTGCAAACCGTTCATATTCGGCATGTTGAGGTCGGTGACGATCAAGTCGTACTGACCGCTCTTGGCTTTGCTCAGACCGTCCACGCCATCGACGGCCTCCGTGACCTGATATCCCGCGTTGGTGAACGCAATCCTCGTCGTAAGGCGGATGCTGGCGGAGTCATCCACGGTCAAAATATGCGCACTCATTGACAGTCCTCGTCATGAAACCAGAAACGATTGAAGGCGGTGTCGCCCTTTGAGAGGAGTCCGGCGCGTGCCAAAGTCTCCCGAACAGAGGCCGAGACAGGGCTTTGAAGGCGAAAGGACTTGCCAATGGATGCAGCATAGAGCCTGGCGACTTCGATGAGCTGGAGGATACTGAGGTCCGGGTTCGCGTCGGGCTCGATGTCAAGAACGACCTCGGCATGCTCCATCAAAGCGTTCTTGACGACGTCGTGGATGGCCTCGACACTTCTGATTGACAGAGGGTCTGCCAGTTGTAGCGTGCGCCTTTGCCCGTGGTTGTCTGAACCGGATGTCATGTCCATATCTAAGCTCCTTCGGCGATCAACACCCTCACATCAGCCTGCGGCGACGGCTGGTGTTCGGTGGGAGGGGCCTTCAAGCACATCATTGCTTGAATACGCGGCCATTGGCTGACAAATGCGGCAACGCAATCCGGATCGAAGTGCGTGCCGCTGCAAGAAAGGATTTCGGCGTAGGCCGCCTCGATCGACCACGCTCTCTTGTAAGGGCGCTCGGAACACAAAGCTTCGAACACGTCTGCGACCGCGACGATGCGCGCCTCAAGCGGTATTTGGTGACCTGCAAGTCCGGCCGGGTAGCCACTGCCATCCCATTTTTCATGATGCCCACCCGCTATGGAGCACGCAATCTTCAGGAGTTCGGAGCAACCGTTGGCAAGAATCTGCGTTCCAATCTCAACGTGCTGCTTCATAATGGCGAATTCTTCGGCGCTTAATCTCGCCGGCTTGCCGAGAAGCTCGTCGGGAATACCGATCTTGCCAACATCATGAAGGGGCGCAGCCAAATAGATCATTCTGGCGTGCGCTTCGCTCAGCCCAAGCTCGAGAGCGATCAGCTTAGAAATGTCTGCCACACGGGTGACATGGTTGCCTGTGTGTCCGTCCTTGAACTCGATTGCACGCGCAAGGCGCCAGATGATTTCCTCTTCGCGCGCGGCAATCTCGCGCGTCGCCAGATTGATGGCGGCTTCAAGGTTCGTTGCGCGGCATTGGAGTTCAAGCTGAGCTTTACGCAAAGACAGAAGGTTCTTGACGCGCGCCCTCAACTCCACGGCGTCAACCGGCTTGGAAATGAACTCCGTCGCTCCGGCCTCTATAGCGCCGATTTTGATGCTGCGTTCCGTCTCCGACGTGAGCATGATAATCGGGGTCGTGGCATGCTGCAAATCGTTGCGGATTTCACGTATTACTTCGATGCCATTCCGCTTCGGCATCGTGTAGTCGACAAGAATAAGATCAAACAGTGTGGCTTTTGCTTCTAAAAGAGCGAGCTCTGGATCAAGAAAGCAATGTATTATAGCGCCATCAACGTCACAAAGCGTGTTTTTGAGCGATGAAATGATCGATCTGCTATCGTCGATTATAGCGATATGCACGGAGGGCCAAATTTCTGAAAATTGATATAGGAAGAAAACTTCGACCTAAAGCTGGACCTGCATCTTCATTTTGGCGAACCTGCATCGATTCACCCATTTGTAATATGATCCTATTTTCTTGCCATAACGGTTAACAATCGGTTATCTTTAGAGCCGCTGCGAAAAAATTCAATTAGTCGCCCCAAATTTCTCCAAATATCGATGGCATCAGATATCGTGGCGACGCGCGAAGCCACGTCACATAAACCTGCTTACATCGAGTTGAGGAAGTAAGATCCTGGCGTTAAAACAACGCGTCGTCGAAAAGATCTTCGTCGCTTTTGACAGCTGCGGGCACAGCCGACACTTCCAGGGGCGTGCCGAAGATGCGGGCGTGAACCTCGCGTTCGCAGACCATCGTATAGGTGCGCGCGATTCGTCCGCCCAGATCCGCTATCGCCTCCTCCAGGCCTGTGGTATCCGGTAAGTCGCGTCCGGCGAGATCGCCGGCTCGCGCCGCGCAATCGGCGAGCACTTCGCCGAGTTCGGCGTTGAAATCGAGGTCAGCGATCGTCCTGCCAGCCCTATCCTCCACGTCATGGCCACTCGCACGCAAAGCCGCCATGTCTTCTTCCATGCGGTCGCCCGCACGGCGGATATGGTCGAGCACTTCTTCCAGATGCGCATCGAGCGAACCCTCAGCAGACAAATCCGCCTCGCCCAGCCTGCCCGCATCGTCCTCGAGCGATTGCAGTGCTTGGAGGATGCGTTCCGCCGTTTCATCCAACCGGCTGGAAAAGGCGCGAAGCTCCGCCGTCACGACATTGATCGCACGGCCTTCCTCGCCGAGCTTGCTGCAACGCAGATTGGTGTTGAGCGCCATATACTGGATGTCGGTGCGCACCAGCTTGACGGTTTCCACGCCTTTCAACAGTTCGCGGACTGTCTCGACGGTGCTGAGGCCCAGCCCATTGGCCTTGTCGGCCGCACATTCGATTTCTCGGACCACGGTGCGCGCTGCGGCGATATCAGCTTCCAGTATTCGCATCGCGCGGTCGGCGGAGCGGCCGTCGGCAGCGTCCATGTCGCCATAGAGCGCCATCAGCCCGTCGATATCGGCGCCGAAACTGCGGATCGTGCCAACGATGGTCTTGCATTCGCGCTCGAAGTCGCGGGCAATCTCGACCAACTGCTCGTGCACCAGGTGGCACACGAGTGCGGTAAGGCGCTCGGCGCCGCCGCTCTCCAGCGTGCCGGCGGCCAGGTGCTCATCGAGGAAGCTGAAGGCCGACTGGCAGTGTTCGATGCGCTGCCGCGTAATGTCGCCGATCTGCATGGCAGATAGCGTGGTCGCAACCTTGGTCTGGACAAGGCGTGCCGAAGCTCCGACCCGGGCGGCAAGCTGGGACAGATGACGGCGCTGGGCAGAAAAATCCACGACGTTGCGGGAAAGATTGCCGGCGATATCGGGCACGCTGTGCCGGAAACGCTCCAGTGCCTCCCCGCCCCCCGTCTCCGCCGTCGAAATCACCGCGCCGAGCATCGCGATCTTCGAGCCGAGCGCGTTGACCTCGCTGGCGCCGAACTGGATGCGCTCCAGGATTTCCTCCGCGAAGCCGGAGAAGTCCGGGATGGCGGCTCCGGTTATCTTGGCGGTCGTGGCGAAGGTGCGCAGATAACGCAGCGTCTCCTGCATGTCGGCCACATAGCCGCCGAGCGACTTTTCGGTCACGGCCACATTGGCGAGCCGCAGCTGACGCATTTCCTCGGTGGCCGGCAACGCGGTTAGGCGGTTAACGGTCGCGACGAGCCGCCCGACCGTCGCCTCGGCGGTCTCGTCGTCAAGCGAACTGGACAGGGTTTCGAGCGATGCGACCAGCCTATTGAGGACGTCGAGCACGGCAAGCAAGACGACCCCGCCATCCAGAAACCGCTGCTCGATCCGGGAGCGTGCACCTTCCAGAAGCAACACGAGTTCCTCTTCGGCCGATTGCCGTTTTGTACTGCTTGCACGCTCTGTTCTCGCCACCCCGACACCCCCAACTCCAAACACGATGGACGGACCCTATGGCAAGCATGGAAACATCAGGTAAATTGCGGCAGCGCTTTCGGAGGCTGTAAATTGCAGGTTTGTCACATGCGCACTGCGTATGATTGGCGCTATCGAACGCGGCGTTTCACAAGGCGCCTAAAATCGTTAGCAAAACCTCTGAAATGGTGAGGTTATTTTCTAAGATCGCAAGGTTCACATAAGGTAACACGGATTTAGTGGTGCGGCGTGATTGATGGGGGCGTGAGCTAGGCAATCTCAAAACGTATTTTTGTTCAACTCATCGCGCGCATGAAGCGCGTCTTTTTTGGTAGCATTTACTTATGCCATGAGGCATGCTGACAAAGACTTTCTGTGCAAGCCGAGTCGTTCCGCTTTCATTATGCAATACGGGCAACGGCAATTGTCTTAATGCCGCTCCTCGAGCATATCATTTTCTTGGTTCTGATTTCTGTTCGTATTGCGTGATGCCGAAGGATTAGGAGAAAGCAATGGCCAGCCAGCATAGGGCGAATGCGGCCGTGGGGAGTCCTTGAGAAAAGAGAAATGTCAAAAGGGCGTTGTCACGTAAACCGGCGTTGTCACGTAAACCTCCTGTGAGTGAGTGGTGGGTAGAGACGGTGGGATGAAGAAACCGGCCATCAGCTACAAGCGTCACCGTTTCCCGCAACAGATCATCGCCCATGCGGTCTGGCTGTACTTTCGGTTCCCGCTGAGCCTGCGCCTGGCCGAGGAGTTGCTGCTGGAGCGTGGCATCGTCGTCTCGTATGAAACGATCCGGCGATGGGGTCTGAAATTCGGACCGGCCTACGCAAAGCAGCTTCGTCGCCGGCGGTCTTCGCTTCAGGATGTCTGGCATCTGGATGAGGTGGTGATTTCCATCGCGGGCAGGAAGCACTGGCTTTGGCGTGCCGTTGATCAAGATGGCTACGTTCTCGATGAGATTGTTCAGAACCGACGCGACACCAAGGCCGCGAAGCGATTGCTCATCAGGTTACTGAAGAAAACAGGCATGCCGCCAAGGCGGATCGTCACCGACAAGCTCCGCTCATATGGCGCAGCCAGGCGTGACATTATGCCAACGGTTGAACACCGGTCCCATAAAGGTCTCAACAACCGAGCGGAAAACTCTCACCTGCCGCTTCGAAAACGAGAGCGGACGATGCAGGGTTTCCGATCAGCCGGAGGCTTGCAGCGTTTCATCTCGATTTTCTCGGCGCTGCGAAATCTCTTTGTCACCCCACGTCACAACCGCTCCGCTCTCGCCACCCACATCCATCGCATCCGCGCAATTGCGCATTGGAAAGCTGTGACGGGCGCGGTTGCCTGATTTCCGAGAGCCGTCGGCAGAGCGCAATCACCGCTCGATAACGTGACATCGCCGTAAACGGTTATCCGGCCACCTCAGGTCCCCGTTCCTCCGGCGGCCCGAAGACGCCTTCCGGCATATTCGGCGGGTTGTCCGGCGCGTTGCGTTGAGAAAGTCGTCCCGGGAGTGTGCCATTATCCACCCCGCCGACTCAAGAGCGGAGCTGGATACGCTGGCGTATCTGCTGGTAGATCTGGATCTCGGCCTCGTGCGCGACCTGCACAACCAGCGCGAACCGCTGGCGGTCAAGCTCAGTCGCCCACCCGGCCTCGCACCGCACCACGATGTGATAGCGATCGCCATAGGTCGAGATGTCCGACCTGAATGTCGCGACAGCCGACTGCAGCGTGCTTTTCTCCCGGACTTGCGGACCAGGCACCATCTTGCACTGAAAGCGGTTCGCGATGTCGGGGATAGCCTCGTCGCGCGGCCGACGGCGGTAATGCTCGGAGATCAGTGCGGGGTCGCAGCCCCGCACGAGGCGAAAAGTCATGCCGACGCCGGCATAGTCGTTGCGGCTATGACGCACCGGCGGATCGTAAGCCAGCGATACGCGGATCGTCCGCCGGCCGTTGGTGTTCTGGAACAGCTCCGGGACCGGAAGCTCGTAGATGGCGAAGTGGTCCATCGCCAGCTCGTCTTCTGCATAGAGTACGACGCGCGCGTCGTCGGAGAATGCAGCATGCTCAAGATCGATCTGTCCGTAGCCACAGACGCTCCGGATTGCAGCCTCTCCCAGCGGAGATAGACGGAGGTGCGCCGCTTCAGGGATGGTCGCCGAATTGGCGAGCAGCGCGCGCACCAGGTTCGCGGATGCGTCGGGGAACCGGGACAAGATCTGCGCGGCCTTGAAAGCGACTATTGGCGCGGCGTACGAGGTGCCCGACCCGCTGGTGATCAGCTGCTCGACCGGCCGGTGATGAAGCGTCAGCAGACCGGCGCTCGCGACGTCGCGTCCGTCGCGCAGTCGCTGCACAAGCGGGTCGACGATCATCGTGCCGCCGAGATCGATGAAATCCGGTTTGACCGATCCCTCAACCCCGGGTCCGATCCGGGTGAAAGGCGATGGCTCACCTTCCTGCGTGATCGGTCGCACCGCGACGTCGGCGCCGAGCCGAGCATCGAGCCCGTTGCCATGTGCGAGGGACCCGACCGTCACGACATTGATAGCGCCGCCCGGCTCGAATAGCCGATTGCCCTCTTCCGTCAAATAGCGTGGATACTCGGTGACCGCCTGTTCGATCCTGTTACCGCCACGAGGGGCGCGGTTGCCAGCAGACACGACGATCACGACATCGAGCTCGCGCGCGAGTTCGTCCAACGTCGCCGCCCAGGTCCCGACCTTCCCTCCATCGTAGACGCGCTTGCGGTCTGCGAGAGCGATGACGAACAGTCTGCATCCGAAGCGCGCGTGAAGCGACGTGACCGCCTCTCGCATCTGGGAGGGCACCAGTCGCCTATCGTCAAAATCGCCGCGTTCGTTGACCACTTTTGCTGAGCACAGACGCGCCCCACGGTCGAGCGCGCCACCGGCAAGCTGAGCGCGAAGGTCTCCGAAAACGGCTACGCCGCCGACGCGCGTGCCATGTCCCCATTCATCGGCGGTCCCCAGCCGCTCGGGCACGCCGATCGCGCCAACAAAGATGTCTTCGATCAGGGGATGGTCATTGACGCCGCTATCGATGATGCCGATGAGCGGCGCGTCGTTAGCGAGAGGACCTCGCTCCGGCAGGTCGCCGAGTTCGAGACGCATGGCTTCCGCGGTCGCAACGTCCGGGGACGGGGGAAGGTCGATCGCCGCTACGTCCTCCAAGGACAGCAGTGACCGGAACACCTCTCCGCTCGCGCGGATCCGCGCCATGGTGATCGACGGCCCGACATACTCGTCGAGCCATTCACCGCCGCGGGCAACCACATAGGCTTCGATGTCGCCAAGTTTGCGCTGACGAAGCTCTCTTCGACCGAGATCCCAAAGTTCCAGATCGGCGGTGAGTTCACCCACGGCGTCGAAATCTTCAGGCTCGGTATAGCCTTCCCCGCGGAGGCGAAGCCCAATTCGATCTCTTGGCTCGACCGTCCCGACCGATGCAATCGACCCCACGAAGTTTGCATAGGGCGCGCCAGCCTGGCCGGCAGGAATCGGTCCTCCATAGGCAGCAAGTCGTGCCCGGAAGTCGCGCAGCTCGTCGTTTGACGAGAAGAGGACGAGCGTTCGATCGGCATCGCTGGAAAGGACGGTGAGACCGAGAGCCTCCCAGTCGCTTTCAAGCAGTGAGCCCGTCATGCGCACGCGGAGGATCAGTGAGGGATTGACCGCCTCGGGTGGTCGCCGACGCTGTTGAGCCGCGACGGCGTCATCGAGCTCTGTGGCGATCCGTCGGCTGTGTTCGGGCCGGTTGCGCTCTGGCGCTGCACCAAATCCCGGGCGTTTGCGACGTTCGAGTTGCTCCGGCAGCCTGACCAGCTGCAAATGGTCGTATCGAGCCATGGACGTGGCCCCTTACGATTGAGTGGTGAGGCGCGACCGACCAGCTTTGCGACGCTGTTCGTCGAGGATGGCGGCATTGAAATCCCTCTCCCGAACGTCCTTGCGCTTTTCGATGACCGTCGACTTTATGGCCTGAATGCAGACCCGCTCGATCTCCGCATAGGAAAAGCCGACAAGCTCACTGGCTTTCGTCGTGACATCAAACACCGTCGGCACATTACGGAATTTCGTGCGCAGATAGCGCGTGATCAGTTGCTCATCGGGTTTGTCGAACCAGATCACCTCGTCGAAGCGCCGCCAGATGGCGCTGTCGAGAGCGTGGTCGAGGTTCGTGGCGGCGATCAGAAAACCCTGGGGTCGCAGGCGGTCGATGAAGAGGAGCAGACTGTTGACGACGCGCCGCAGCTCGTTGTGTTCGCTGGAATCGTCGCGAGAGCGCGCAAGCGCATCGAACTCGTCAAGGAAGAGAACGCAAGGCTGCTTGCGGGCGAAGTCGAAAATCTTCCGGAGATTGCTGGCGGTTTCGCCAAGGTAGGACGAAATCAACTGATCGAGCTTGACGGCAAACATTGGCAAACCGAGCTCGGCGGCGAAAACCTCTGCCGATATGGTCTTGCCGCAGCCGGGCGGGCCGCAGAACAAGAGCTTGGAACGTACCGGCAGACCCTTGCGGCGGATATCCTCTGCCCGTCGGAATTCCTTGAGCAGCCCGATGAAGACGCGCGTGTTGGATGCGCTGAGCACGACGTCCTTAGTCGTATGGGTGGGCTCCACCCGCTCGACAAAATCTTTCGCGGCGTCCGGAAACGGGATCAGCGGCGCAAGCGATTTCATGGGTTTAGGGCCGTTGGGCGAAGGGCCGCTTTCCAGCGTCTTGCGAAGAGTGCGTGCGAGAACTTTGTTGTTCTTCTTTTCTTCCTCAACAATTATCTGCTCGGCGACCGCACGAAATTCATCGTCACGGCCATAGCTCGCCAGCAATTTTTTCATTAATTCACCGCGAGCCATGATCACCCTGCTCAAATCTTGCACGTTTTTTTATGCTACCTCTCCGCTCGGCGTTTTTCCATTGTAATTGCATGCCGGTGATAGGATTCGCGCGCTTCATCGTACATCGCAATGGCCTGCCTTAAAAGGCTGTAAACTCCCAGCCCGCAGCGGGCAACAATGCTTCCGTTCGATAAGCGTAATATAGTAGAGGGATATGCGGCTAAGTCGTAGGTATGTCAGCCAGTTCACTAATTGAACGTAAGGGTCGACGGTTCGTTATGGCTCAAGGCGAGAGGTTGCTCAGATCGGTTCATTCGCCGACTGTTCGATCAGGGGGCCTTATGAGAGCATCTCAAATCCTATGGCGAGTGCTAGGTCCTGTTGACAAAGTGGATTCCCAAATCAGCAGAAGCGTGATTCAAGACTGCTTTTTAGGAGGCAGTTTTGGCTCGCGGCGACCTGACAGATATGGAATGGCGGATCATCGAGGGGTTGTTGCCCACCGAACGCGG